>ERZ827458.265-NODE-265-length-88925-cov-7.210127_pt1 | contig 88925 bp, 78 predicted proteins | sample MGYA00519706_ERZ827458 | MGnify/ENA primary metagenome ERZ827458 (study PRJEB31778, sample SAMEA3449309) | human gut metagenome | biome: human gut; feature: human-associated habitat; material: faeces | place: United Kingdom | collected 2010/2012 ...
GCCTGTTGACATGAAATATAGGAAAAGTTCTGACCCATACTTTCCTTACGCAAAGCATTTGGGGAAGTAGTTGGGATAATGATATTGCTTCCCTTCGTGTGTTTATGGCAACACTTCGTAAAAAAATCGAGAAAGAACCGAACTCTCCACAATATATCCAAACACACATTGGCGTGGGGTATCGGATGCTGAAAGTTGAGTGAACTTCACAACACCATAGTTAAAGTTGGAATATAAGTTATAGATTTGTATCCGTATGTGGGACTACCGGATACGAAATACTTTGGGAAACATTCGTGTTGTGGATTTTAAGACATCTCACGTAAGGACGTTCTTTTCAGCATTGTCAGATGAAGGACTGGCACACAGCACGATCAAAGGCCTTTATGGTTTATTGAATCCCAGTTTTGAACTGGCAGTGGAAGATGGGATTATCCGTAAGAATCCGGTAACTGGAACACTTGGAGATTATGGGGCTCCGGCAAAAGAGAAAGAAGCACTGACACTGGAACAGCAGCAAAAACTTTTGAAATTTGTTGAACAGAGTAATGTGTATAAGTCTCATCTTCCAATGATGCAGGAATCAGAGACATTCCTATGACACAGATGGTATATGATGCGTTCCGTAAACAGAGAGAGCTGAACCTGATGCCTCCTATTTCATCGCATACCCTTCGTCATACGGGATGTACCAGATTGGGTGAGAACAATGTCAATCCCAAAGTTATGCAGTATGTGATGGGTCATTCAGATGCACAGATCACAATGAATGTCTACAATCATATTGCAGAGAAGTCTCATGTGGAGAACGAGATGTCTAAAATGAACCTGCCAGAAACCGTACCTGCTGTGGTATAAACCATAAGTCGTCGTCGTAAAATGTGGTAAGAAAATCAGACGAATATATTTTTCCAAGAATTTGTCGTAAAAATGTGGTCAAATCAAGAAAATCGAGTGCGAAAGCAAGTGAAAATCCCTGTGAAGTCTGTAAAATCAAGGATTCACAAAATCTTCACAAAATAATTAGCACTCACCTATTGACAGTGCTAACAAAACGTGATATACCTACACTAGAACAAAGAAAAAGGTTAGCAATAACCCTATGATTTGGATAGGAAGGAGGAAATATCATGAATATCCAGAAATTTACACAGAAATCAGTGGAAGCAATCAATGATTGTGAAAAATTAGCATATGAATACGGAAATCAGGAGATTGAGCAGGAACATCTCTTAGTCGCTCTGCTGCGTCAGGAAGACGGCCTGATCTTAAAGCTGATCGAGAAAATGGAGATCAACAAGGAATACTTTTTAAACAGTGCCGAGAGTAAGCTCGCGGAACGGGTAAAGGTATCCGGCGGACAGGTCTACATCGGACAGGATCTGAACAAGGTTTTGATCAGCGCGGAGGATGAGGCAAAGCGCATGGGCGATGAATACGTTTCCGTGGAGCATCTGTTCCTTACCTTATTGAAATATCCGAACAAGGCAATGAAAGAACTCTTTAAGGAGTTTGGCATTACCAAGGAGCGCTTTTTACAGGCACTTTCCACGGTTCGTGGCAACCAGCGTGTGACGTCCGACAACCCGGAGGCAACGTATGATACACTGGAAAAATACGGTTACGACATGGTGGAGCGCGCGAGAGACCAGAAGCTTGACCCGGTCATCGGCAGGGATTCCGAGATCCGGAATGTGGTTCGGATCCTTTCGAGAAAGACCAAGAACAATCCGGTTTTGATCGGTGAACCCGGTGTCGGTAAAACCGCAGTTGTAGAAGGACTTGCGCAGCGTATCGTAAGAGGCGATGTGCCGGAGGGCTTAAAGGACAAAAAACTGTTTGCGCTTGATATGGGCGCCTTAGTAGCCGGAGCGAAATACCGTGGTGAATTTGAGGAACGTTTAAAAGCGGTTCTTGATGAAATCAAAAAATCCGAGGGACAGATCATATTATTCATCGATGAGCTGCATACGATCGTGGGCGCCGGCAAGACAGATGGCGCGATGGATGCGGGACAGCTGTTAAAACCGATGCTTGCAAGAGGTGAACTGCATTGTATCGGCGCGACGACACTCGATGAGTACCGCGAATACATTGAAAAGGATGCGGCGCTCGAACGTCGTTTCCAGCCGGTCATGGTGGATGAGCCGACCGTTGAGGATACGATTTCGATCCTGCGTGGCTTAAAGGAGCGCTATGAAGTATTCCACGGAGTAAAGATCACAGACTCTGCGTTAGTATCCGCAGCAGTGCTCTCGAACCGTTATATTTCGGATCGTTTCCTGCCGGATAAAGCGATCGATCTTGTGGATGAGGCATGTGCGCTCATTAAGACGGAACTGGATTCCATGCCGACCGAACTTGATGAACTGCACCGCCGTGTGATGCAGATGGAGATCGAGGAGACGGCATTAAAGAAAGAAGAAGACCACTTAAGCAAAGAGCGTCTGGAAAACCTGCAGAAAGAACTGGCGGATCTGCGTACCGAGTTTGATACCAAAAAGGCGCAGTGGGATAACGAAAAGAAGGCAGTCGAAAAAGTCCAGAAATTAAGAGAAGAACTGGAGGGACTGCGCAAGGAGATCGAGCAGGCAAAACAGAATTATGATTTAAATAAAGCGGCGGAATTACAGTACGGCAGACTGCCGCAGTTAGAGGAACAGCTTGCCATCGAGGAAGACAAGGTGAAAAACGAAGACCTCTCTCTGGTACATGAGAGTGTGACGGATGAGGAGATCGCGCGTATCATTTCCCGCTGGACAGGCATTCCGGTTGCAAAATTAAATGAGAGCGAGAGAAACAAGACCCTGCATCTCGATGAAGAACTGCACAAACGGGTCGTCGGACAGGATGAGGGCGTCACAAAAGTGACTGAGGCGATCATCCGTTCCAAAGCGGGCATCAAAGACCCGACCAAGCCGATCGGTTCGTTTCTGTTCCTCGGACCTACCGGTGTCGGAAAAACGGAGCTTGCCAAAGCACTGGCGGCGAGCCTGTTTGATGATGAGAGCAACATGGTACGTCTTGATATGAGTGAGTACATGGAGAAATATTCCGTGTCCCGTCTGATCGGAGCGCCTCCGGGATATGTAGGCTATGAAGAGGGCGGACAGCTCACCGAGGCAGTCAGAAGAAAACCGTACTCGGTCGTACTGTTTGATGAGGTGGAAAAAGCGCATCCGGATGTATTCAATATCCTGCTTCAGGTGCTGGATGACGGACGTATCACCGATTCCCAGGGCAGAACTGTGGACTTTAAGAACACGATCCTCATTATGACATCAAACCTTGGCTCCGCGCATCTGCTGGAGGGCATTGACGAAAACGGCAATATCAATCCGGAGTGCGAGGAAGCGGTTATGAATGAGCTGCGTGGTCATTTCAGACCGGAGTTTTTGAACCGTCTGGATGAGATCATCATGTTCAAGCCGCTCACCAAGGACAATATCGGAAATATCATCCACTTGCTGATGGATGACTTAAACCACAGACTCGAAGACAAGGAGATCTCCGTGGCACTTACGCCGGCGGCGGAAGAATATGTCGTGGCACACGGATATGATCCGACCTACGGCGCAAGACCGTTAAAGCGTTATCTGCAAAAGACCGTTGAGACACTCGCGGCAAAACTGATCCTCGCGGATGAAGTGAGAGCCGGGGATACGATTGCGATCGATGTGGTGGATGGTACCTTAAAGGCATCCGCAAAACAAAAGAACTAAGTGATAAATAAGAAAAATCCTGCATGGTGTACATTCCCTGTGTCATAAACTATTGAGACAGGGAAAGCAGGATTTTTTTTATGAAACGGGTTCGGATCGTGGTATTTTTTGACTGCGTTATGGCAGTATTTTTATTGTGTCTCGTCTTTCAGCAGCGTTTTTTAAACGCGGCGGTCGAGACCGGAAAGAGGAATGAGATGATACAGGAAGAGACAAAGCGGGTGGCGCTTACCTTTGATGACGGCCCAAATCCCGAATACACAGAAAAGCTGCTGGACGGATTGAAGGACCGGGAGGTAAAGGCCACCTTTTTTCTGCTTGGAAACCAGGTGGAATTATATCCGGATATTGTAAAGCGGATGCACGAGGAAGGGCATCTGATCGGCAATCATTCGTACGACCATGTGAATCTGGGCGCGCTGTGTGAATCGGAGGCGTGTACCCAGATAAAAAAGACGAATGACGCGATCTACAAAGTGACCGGCGAATATCCGGAATATCTGCGCCCGCCGTTTGGAAGTGTGAAAAACAAACTGGACGAAGATATGAATATGATCGTGACACTCTGGGACATCGATACCAGGGACTGGGAAGTGCAGAATGTGGCAAGCATTGAGAGCAAGGTACTCGGGAAGGCAAAGGACGGCGAGATCATTTTAATGCATGATGCCTATGCGACCAGCGTGACGGCAGCCCTCGATCTGATCGATAAAATGAAACAGGACGGTTATGAATTTGTCACAGTCGATGAATTGATTTTTGAGTAAATATCGTCATATTGGAGAAAATATAATTTTCTATTGTAATGAGAAATAAAGTGTCGTATCTTAATGTGAGTGATATTTTTTTGACCATAGTGTCAGCGGGAAGCAGACACATGTACGCATAAGAGGGAAAATATGGATTTGTTCGATTACATGAGAGAGCAGAATATGGAAAAAGAAGCGCCGCTCGCGAGCCGTTTACGGCCGACGACCTTAGATGAGGTTGTCGGACAGCAGCATATTATAGGAAAAGATAAGCTGCTCTACCGCGCGATCAAGGCGGACAAATTAAGCTCGATCATTTTTTACGGACCTCCGGGAACCGGAAAGACAACGCTTGCGAAGGTGATCGCCCATACGACCAGCGCGGATTTCATGCAGATCAATGCGACCAGCGCCGGCAAAAAGGATATGGAGGATGTGATCGAAAAGGCGAAGAACAATCAGGGAATGTACGGGAAAAAGACGATCCTGTTCATCGATGAGATCCACCGGTTCAACAAGGGACAGCAGGATTATCTGCTTCCGTATGTGGAGGACGGCACGATCATTCTGATCGGAGCCACCACGGAGAATCCGTATTTTGAGGTAAACGGGGCGCTTTTGTCCCGCTCGGTGATCTTTGAGCTGCGCGCACTTGGAAAAGAAGATATCAAGACATTGCTTTGCCGTGCCGTTTCGGACAGAGAAAAAGGCATGGGGGCGTACAACGCGAAAATGGATGATGACGCACTGGAATTTTTGGCGGATGTGGCAAACGGGGATGCGCGTGCGGCGCTTACTGCCATTGAGCTTGGAATTCTGACGACAGAGCGGAGTGCGGACGGGATCATCCATATCACATTGGAGGTCGCCCAGGAATGCATCCAGAAACGGGTGGTGCGTTACGATAAGAGCGGGGATAACCACTATGATACGATTTCCGCGTTTATCAAGAGTATGCGTGGCTCAGACCCGGATGCGGCGCTTTATTATCTCGCGCGGATGCTTTACGCGGGAGAGGATATCCGCTTTATCTCGCGCAGGATCATGATCTGTGCGGCGGAGGATGTGGGAATGGCAGATCCGAACGCGCTTACAGTCGCGGCGGCTGCTGCAACAGCAGTCGAACGCATCGGAATGCCGGAGGCACGCATCATATTGGCGGAGGCAGTCACCTATGTGGCGAGCGCGCCAAAGAGCAATGCATCGTATATGGCAGTGGATGAGGCGCTTTCCTATATTAAGAGTCATAAAACCGGAGCGGTTCCGGTTCATTTACAGGATTCCCACTACAAATCAGCGGGAAAACTGGGACATGGCGTGGGATACAAATATGCCCATTCTTATCCGAACCATTATGTAAACCAGCAATATCTGCCGGATGGCATGGAGGATGTGACATTTTATCATCCAACGGACATCGGGTATGAAAAAGATATAAAAGCTCATTTAAAGATGCTTCGGGAATCAGCCGGATCATCCGAACAGAACTAACAGAGTGTGAAGCACGAGGAGGATTCAATTATGCAGTCATATCAGGAAATGACAAAAGAGGAATTATGTAAGGAAAAAGAAAGCCTTGAGGCGGCCTACAAGGAGTGGCAGAAGAGAGGACTTTCTCTTAACATGGCAAGAGGAAAACCATCGGAGGAACAGTTAGATCTCACGATGCCGATGATGGATGTGTTAAACAGCAGTGCGGATCTGCACAGCGAGGATGGAACTGACTGCAGAAATTATGGCGGAATGGATGGAATCCCGGAAGCAAAACGTTTTATGGCAGGCATGATGGGCGTGAACCCGGATAATGTTCTGGTTTATGGAAATGCCAGCTTAAATATCATGTATGATACCGTTTCCCGCTCCATGACCCATGGTGTGATGGGAAGCACACCGTGGTGCAAACTGGACAAAGTCAAATTCCTCTGTCCGGTACCTGGATATGACAGACATTTTAAAGTAACGGAGTTCTTTGGCATCGAAATGATCAACATCCCGATGACAGCGGAAGGACCGGATATGGATCTGGTAGAGAAATACGTTTCCGAAGACGCGGCGGTAAAGGGAATCTGGTGTGTACCAAAATACTCCAATCCGCAGGGAATCTCCTATTCGGATGAAGTGGTAAAGAGATTCGCGGCATTAAAACCGGCGGCAGAAGACTTCCGTATCTTCTGGGACAACGCTTATGTGGTACATCATTTATATGAAGATGACCAGGATGAGATCCTTGATATTTTAAGTGAGTGCGAAAAAGCAGGAAATCCGGATATGGTTTACGAATTCTGCTCCACATCCAAGATCAGCTTCGCGGGCGGCGGTGTTGCGGCACTTGCGGCATCCAAAGCAAACCTTGAGTTTATCAAAAAGCAGTTTACCGTGCAGACCATCGGTTATGACAAGGTAAACCAGCTCCGTCATGTGCGCTACTTCAAAGACATGGATGGCGTGAAAAAGCAGATGATGAAACAGGCAGCGATCATGCGTCCGAAGTTCGAGATGGTAGAAAAGGTACTTTCCGAGGAACTGGGCGGACTGGAAATCGGTTCCTGGATCAACCCGAAGGGCGGATACTTTATCTGTTTTGAATCCTTAGAGGGCTGTGCGAAGTCTATCGTCGCAAAGGCAAAAGAAGCCGGCGTGACCCTGACCGGAGCCGGAGCGCCGTTCCCATACGGAAAAGATCCGAAAGACTCTGTGATCCGTATCGCTCCGTCTTTCCCGGCCATGGAAGATTTAAAGATGGCAGCGGAGATCTTTGTGGTATGTGTCAAACTTGCGAGCGTGGAAAAATTACTGGAAACAAAATAAAGAAAAGAGAGGGTGCCGCGCGGCATCCTCTTTTTGACACGTTATGGGAGCGGGATTTCGTCAGTAAATCCCGCTTTGTATCTTAAAGGAGATTGGAATGGAAAAAAATAAAAATCTGGGTATTCTGTTTATTGTGCTCTCCGCGTTTTCATTTGCATGGATGAGCACGTTTGTGCGTCTTGCGGGAGATCTCCCTTCTGTGGAGAAGAGCTTTTTCCGTAACCTTGTGGCGGTGGGCGTGGCGGCATTTACAATGATCCGCTCCAAAGAAAAGATCGTGATGGGAAAGGGTAACCTGAAATTCCTGATCCTGCGCGCACTGTTTGGAACGATCGGAATTTTGGGAAACTTTTACGCGATCGACCATCTGGTGCTTTCAGACGCGAATATGTTAAATAAGATGTCACCGTTTTTTGTCATCCTCTTTTCCTATCTGATCTTAAAAGAGGATCTGACACTGGTACAGGGAATCTGCGTGGCTGGCGCATTTATCGGCAGTCTGTTTATCATAAAACCGACTTTCGCGAATGCAAACCTCGTTGCGTCCCTTGCCGGTCTTTGCGGAGGGATCGCGGCAGGAGCGGCTTACAGCATGGTGCGTGTCTTGGGACAGCGCAAGTGCAGCGGGTCACTTATCATCTTTTTCTTTTCCGCGTTTTCCTGCCTTACAACATTACCGCTCATGATCCTTAACTTTGAGCCGATAAGCGCAATGCAGCTTTTATATCTCCTGCTTGCGGGAGCAGCCGCGACCAGCGGACAGTTCTGTATCACGGCAGCTTACTTTCATGCGCCGGCGCGGGAAATATCGGTCTACGACTATTCCCAGATCATATTTACCGCGATCATCGGATTCTTCCTGTTTGGCCAGGTGCCGGATGCGTACAGCATCTTTGGCTATGTGGTGATCCTTGCGATGGCAGTGGTGATGTTTTTATATAATAACGGGAAATTGGGGAAAAAGAAGGAAAATGCCTAGTTTTCCATAAATTTTTTCCGGTATTCCCTTGGCGTCATGCCAAAACGTTTTTTGAACATCCGGTTAAAATAAGAAAGATTGTCAAACCCGGATTCCGCGGCGATATCAAGGATCGAGGATTCCGAAGAGACAAGCAGTCTCGATACCATGGTGAGCCGGTAGTCATTGAGGTAATCAATGAAAGAGGTTCCCATGGTATTTTTAAAGAATTTCATAAAATGCGACTGGCTCAGTCCCGCTTCTTTTGCCATATCGGCGATCGAAATCTTTTCCATATAATTATTTTCTACATATTTAATAATGAGTTTCATTTTCTCCAGAGACTTCCGGTTCTTGAGCGGAGCCTCGGCGGTGCAGCACTGGGAAAACAGAATGTGGAACATCAAAAAAAGCTGCGCCTTGATGGCAAGCTCATAGGCCTTTGGATAGGTTTTACAGACCTCATCCGCACCGTCCACGCAGGCAGCGATCGGCGCGTAATAGGGGTGATCCGGCTCAAAGAGCGTAGGAATGGACAGCCTGCCATCCAAAAGCGGCTGGAAATAATCACTTGAACAGGCATCCGTCTGTTTGGAGATCAGAATATCGAGCTTGAAAATGATGTTTTCATATTCCATGCTTTCGAGTTCGTACTGTTCGATCGAGTGGAGCTGCCCCGGAATGATAAAAAGGATGCTTCCGGCGGAGACGACATACTGTTTTAAATCTACCGTGATGAGCCCCCGTCCCTTCTTAATATAGATGATCTCCATCTCGTCATGCCAGTGAACCGGCACCGAGGCAAAATCAAGCGGGATCGAGCAGGGGTAGGTGGTATATGGAAACGCGACGTCCCCGTGCGATTTCTTTTCCTGATAATTTTCATATTCGAGAATGTTCATATAATATAGTATCCTCCTGAAAAGTAAATTTTTTACGCAGTCTGCCCCCTGCCACACCCTGGCGGCTGAAAATTTAAAACTCACCAGATGATAGTATTGTACCACTTTTAAATGCGATATTACAAGAAAAAGCATGCGGACGGCGTTATAATCATTTCAGAATCAAACAAGAGAGTAATAGCAAACAGACAATATAGAACAATGGAGGGCAATGATGAATTTATCAGAGATCGTATCAAACAGATACCACAAAGGAATTGGAGACTGCTCCAATGAAGAACTTTACTACGCACTGCTTGAAATGACAAAGAACATGGCAGCTGCAAAAGAAAGCAACGAAGGAAAGAGAAAATTATATTACATTTCCGCAGAGTTCCTGATCGGTAAATTATTATCCAACAACCTGATCAACCTCGGCGTATATGAAGAAGTAAAAAAGACACTTGCAGACAACGGCAAGAGCCTTGCGGAAGTAGAAGAAGTTGAGCCGGAACCGTCACTCGGAAACGGCGGACTCGGACGTCTCGCAGCATGCTTCCTCGATTCCATCGCAAGCCTTGGCTTAAACGGCGACGGTGTCGGATTAAATTACCATTACGGACTGTTCAAGCAGGTATTTGAAAACAATCTGCAGAACGAAACAAAGAATCCGTGGATTGAAAAAGAGAGTTGGCTGAAGAAAACAGATGTTACCTATCCGATCCAGTTCGGTGGTTTCACTCTGACATCCAGACTGTATGATATCGATGTAGTCGGATACAACAACCGTACAACCAAGCTTCACTTATTCGATGTTGAGACCGTAGATGAGAGCATCGTAGGTGACGGAATCGATTTCGATAAAGAAGATATCGCAAAGAACCTGACATTATTCTTATATCCGGATGACAGCGATGACAAGGGACGTCTGCTCCGTGTATATCAGCAGTATTTCATGGTAAGCAACGGCGCAAGACTGATCTTAGACGAAGCTGTTGCAAGAGGATGCAACCTGCATGACCTTGCGGATTACGCAGTCGTACAGATCAACGATACCCATCCGACCATGGTGATCCCGGAACTGATCCGTCTTTTGATGGAACGCGGCATCGAGATGGACGAAGCGATCGATATCGTATCCAAGACCTGCGCATACACAAACCACACTATCCTTGCGGAAGCACTGGAAAAATGGCCGATCGGTTACATGGAAAAAGCAGTTCCGCAGTTAATGCCGATCATTTACGAACTGAACAACCGTGTAAACAAGAAATTCCGTGACAAATCCGTTGCGATCATCAAAGACGGCTGTGTACACATGGCACACATCGATATCCATTACGGATTCTCCGTAAACGGTGTTGCGTACCTGCATACAGAGATCTTAAAGAACAGCGAATTAAATAACTTCTACAAGATCTATCCGGAGAAGTTCAACAACAAGACAAACGGAATCACATTCCGCCGCTGGCTGTTACACAGCAATCCGGAACTGACAGCACTGATCGAGTCTCTGATCGGACCGAAGTTCAAAGAAGACGCGATGGAACTTGAAAAACTCGGCGCTTACGTTGATGATGACGCGGTTCTTGACAAGCTGCTTGCAGTAAAGATGGGCAACAAAGTAAGATTAAAGAATTACTTAAAGAAGACACAGAACATCGATATCGATGAAAATTCTGTTTTCGATATTCAGATCAAGAGACTGCATGAGTACAAACGTCAGCAGATGAATGCACTCTATGTGATCAATAAATATTTCGAGATCAAAGAAGGCAAGAAACCGGCAAGACCGATCACAGTGATCTTCGGCGCGAAAGCAGCTCCGGCTTATGTGATCGCAAAAGATATCATTCATCTGATCCTCTGCTTACAGCAGATCATCGACAATGATCCGGAAGTAAGCCCGTACTTAAAAGTTGTTATGGTAGAAAACTACAATGTAACACTGGCTGAAAAACTGATCCCGGCAGCAGATATCCATGAGCAGATCTCACTTGCTTCCAAAGAAGCATCCGGTACCTCCAACATGAAATTCATGTTAAACGGTGCGCTTGCGATCGGAACCATGGATGGTGCAAACGTGGAAATGCATCAGTTTGTCGGAGATGACAATATCTATATCTTTGGGGAATCTTCCGAGGATGTCATCAGACATTACGAGAAAGCGGATTATGTATCCAGAGATTACTATAACTCCGATGAAAAGATCAGACGCGCGATCGACTTTATCGTGAGCGATACCTTAAAGAGTGTCGGAAACGCAGAGAACTTAGAGCGTCTTTACAACGAGCTGTTAAACAAAGACTGGTTTATGACATTACCGGATTTCGAAAGCTACCGTGAGACCAGAGACCGTATGCTTGGTGATTATGAAGACAGAAAAGCATGGGCAAAGAAGACACTCATCAACATCAGCAAGGCAGGATTCTTCTCTTCTGACAGAACGATCGAAGAATACAACAAAGACATCTGGAAATTAAACTAATATTTGTAATATACTCCAAACTACTTAAAAGCAAAAAGGGAATCACTGAAAGGTGGTTTCCTTTTTGTTTGTGATTTGCTATAATAAGCGAAGTAATCGGAGGCATAAAAAGACAATGAAATTACAAAAAATAAAGATAGATGGCATGCTGGCTGCGGGGATCCTCCTCGCGGGAATGGCTGCCGGCTGCGGAAACAGCAAAAATAAGGAAGATCAGGAGGCATACCGCCAGATCGGGATCAACAATTTAGAGCAGGGCAAGTATGACGATGCAGTCGATGCGTTCCAGAAGGCGCTGGATCAGTCGCTTGCGACGATCGGCGCGGAGGAACTCGATATCTGCTATTACAAGGCACAGGCGCAGTATATGGCAGGAGACACCAAGGGAGCGCTTGAGACGTATACGGCGCTGATCGACTATGACAAAAAGAACGCGGACGCGTATTATCTCCGTGGCAGTTTATACCTGTTGGAAGGCGAGGATAAAAAGGCGCTTGCGGATTACGCGTCAGCAGTGGAAAATGATGATGCCAATTATGATTTATATATCCAGGCATATTCGGATCTGACGGATGCGGGATTTTCTGATGAGGCAAAGCAGTATCTGGAGGACGCGGTGCAGGTGTCCGGGAAAGACGCGCAGGATTATGCGATGCGTGGAAAGGCGTATGCGCTGCTCGGCGAATATGACAAGGCGGCGGAGCAGCTGGACAAAGCGGTGGAATTAAAAAGTGATGACGCGATCCTCTACCGTGCGCAGGTCTATGAGGCAGCCGGAGATTCGGATAAAGCCCAGTCCCTTTACGAGGAATATGTAAAAACAAATGAGGATAACCCGGCGGCGCTCGGCAGTCTCGGCAGTATGCTGTTAGAGGCTGGAAAATATGAGGATGCCTTAAATTACATCCAGACAGCGCTCGCGTCAGAGGATGTGGAAGATGAGCAGAACCTGCGCAGGAACGAAATACTGGCGTACGAATATAAAGGTGATTTTGCTTCGGCAAAAGAAAAAATGGCATCTTATGTGGAGGATTATCCGGAGGATGAGACCGCAGCGCGCGAGTACCAGTTTTTGCAGACCAGATAGCAGATAAGAGAGGTATATATGGTAGAAACGGAAGTACAAAAAGAACGTGTGATCTTAGTCGGTGTGAGTGAACAGGATGGAGACGACACCAAAGATTCCTTGGAGGAGTTAAAAGAACTGGCCGCCACGGCGGGTGCAGTGACCGAGGGCATGGTCATCCAGAACCGTGAGAGGATTCATCCGGGCACTTATGTCGGAACCGGAAAAGTGTCGGAGATCAAAGAGATGCTCGCCACGACCGGGGCGACCGGAATCGTGTGCGATGATGAGCTTTCTCCGGCACAGATGAAAAATCTGGAGGATCTTTTGGATACCAAGGTCATGGACCGCACGCTTGTGATCTTAGACATTTTCGCGGCGCACGCGTCAACCAGTGAGGGAAAGATCCAGGTTGAACTCGCACAGCTCCGTTACAGCATGACGCGGCTTGCCGGATTCGGGCGTTCCATGTCAAGACTGGGCGGAGGGATCGGTACAAGAGGACCCGGAGAAAAGAAATTAGAGATGGATAAGCGTATCATCCGCACCAGGATCTCGCAGCTGAAGCGGGAACTCGCGGAAGTAAAAAAGCACCGCGAGGTCGCGAGAGGGCAGCGGATGCGCAATCATGTCCCGGTTGCGGCGATCGTGGGTTATACCAATGCCGGAAAATCCACGCTTTTAAACCACCTGACCCATGCGGGTGTTCTTGAGGAGGATAAGCTTTTCGCAACGCTCGATCCGACGACCAGACAGCTTGAACTTCCGGGAAAACAGCAGATCCTTCTGACAGATACGGTCGGTTTTATCCGAAAACTGCCGCATCACCTGATCGAGGCGTTTAAAAGTACCCTGGAGGAGGCAAAGTACGCGGATTTTATCATTCATGTGGTGGATGCGTCCAATCCGCAGGCGGACAAGCAGATGTATATTGTATACAACACGCTGCGAGAGCTGGATATCCGGGATAAAAAGATCGTTACGCTGTTCAATAAAATGGACCGCCCGGAAGCAGACAGGGAACTGCGGGATTTCCGCGCGGATCATACCGCACGGATCTCGGCGAGAAATGACAGGGATCTGGAAACGGTAAAAGAACTGTTAGCACAGGTTTTGCGGGAAAACAAGACTTATATGGAGCATGTATTTTCCTATGAAGACGCCGGAAAGATCCAGGTGATCCGCAGGCAGGGAGAACTGCTGAGCGAGGAATATACACCGGAGGGCATTTTTGTGAAGGCGTATATCCCTGCGGAAGTTTATGACAGACTTGGAATCTGAACGTAAGGGGTCGATTGCAAAGGAAAATTTTGTATGATAGAATAAAAGAAATCATGTTGACTGTTGACGGAATGCACGAAGCGGAAGGGAAGAGAAGATGACATTACTGATTAAAAACGGAAGAGTGATCGATCCGGCGACCAGAACGGATAAGCAGATGGATATCCTCGTGGAAGACGACAGGATCGCAAAACGCGCGGAAAAGATCGACACAAAAGCAGATAAGACCATAAACGCGAAGGGCTGTTATGTTATGCCCGGATTTATTGATATGCATGTGCATTTAAGGGATCCGGGACAGGAAGAAAAAGAAACCGTTGTGACCGGAAGCCGGGCGGCGGCGCGCGGAGGATTCACCACGATCCTTGCGATGCCGAACACAAAGCCGGTAGTGGATAACGCGGATGTTGTAAATTATGTCCACAACAAAGCAAAAAATTTGGGACTGGTGCATGTGCTGCAGATCGGAGCAGTCACCAGGGGACAGAAAGGCGAGGAGCTTGCGGCAATCGAAGAAATGGCGGCGGCGGGAAGCCCTGCGATCAGTGAAGACGGAAAGTCTGTCATGAACGCGAAGCTTTTGCGCGACGCGATGAAGATCACGCAGAAACTGGATATACCGGTGTTATCACATTGTGAGGACAAAAATCTCGTGGATGGCGGCGTGGTCAATGCGGATGCCAACGCGAAGAGAGAAGGGCTGCGCGGGATCACCAATTCCGTGGAGGATGTGATCATTGCCCGTGATATCATGATCGCGAAGGATACCGGCGCGGCACTGCATCTGTGCCACTGTTCGACAAAGAGCAGCGTTATGATGGTGCAGATGGCAAAAGAGCAGGGCGTGCGCGTGACGGCTGAGGTATGCCCGCATCATTTCACACTGACCTCGGATGATATGATCCCGAAGGACACCAACTACAAAATGAACCCGCCGCTCCGGACAAAAGAAGATGTCGAGGAATTAAAACGCGGCTTAAAAGAGGATATCATGGATGTGATCGCTACCGATCACGCACCGCATACGGCAGATGAGAAAAACAACAGCATGGAGAAGGCACCGTTTGGTATCGTAGGACTTGAGACGGCGGCGGCACTCACCCATACGGAGCTGGTTTTAAAAGACTATCTGACGCCGATGCAGATGGCGGAAAAAATGAGCTGCAATCCGGCAAAGATCTTAGGACTTGACGCAGGAAGCTTAGAAGAAGGAAAGCCGGCAGACATTGTGATCTTTGACCCGAAAAAGACCTATAAGATCGATAAGAATAAATTCTGGTCAAAGGGCAGAAACACACCGTTTGACGGAAGAGAAGTGACCGGAGCCGTGCTTACGACCATTGTGGAAGGCAAGATCGCTTACGATATCAAGATGGATCACGAGATCACAAAATAAATGGAAGACGGAGTACAATCATGATAAATAAATTAGTAGAAAAAATCAAACAGACCAAAGCACCGATCGTAGTCGGACTTGACCCGATGCTTTCCTATGTACCGGAACATATCACAAAAAAGGCATATGCGGAGTATGGAGAAACCTTAAAGGGAGCGGCAGAAGCGATCTGGCTTTACAACAGAGAACTGATCGACCATATCCATGACCTGATCCCGGCGGTGAAGCCGCAGATCGCCATGTATGAACAGTTTGGCGTGGAAGGACTCATCACGTTCCAGAAGACGGTGGATTATTGTCATGAAAAGGATCTGATCGTGATCGGTGATGTGAAAAGAGGCGATATCGGCTCGACTTCAGCGGCATACGCGGCCGCGCACCTTGGAAAAGTACAGGTGGGCGCAAAAAAGATCCCGGCGTTCAATGAGGATTTCGCGACGGTAAATCCGTATCTTGGTTCAGACGGTATCACACCGTTTCTGGATGTATGCAAAGAGGAGAAAAAAGGTCTCTTTATCCTGGTAAAGACATCAAATCCATCCAGTGGAGAATTCCAGGATCAGATGATCGGGGAGAAACATCTCTATGAAATGGTCGGCGAGCGTGTCGCAGAGTGGGGCAGCGAACTGATGGGAGATTCCTACAGCTATGTCGGAGCCGTGGTCGGAGCTACTTATCCGGAGCAGGGAAAACTGCTCCGCAAGGTGATGCCGAAAAGCTTTATCCTTGTGCCCGGATATGGCGCACAGGGCGGAAAGGGCGAAGATCTGGTTCATTTCTTTGACGAGGATGGACTTGGCGCGATCGTAAATTCCTCCAGAGGCATCATCACTGCATACAAAAACGAAGCGTACGCGTCTTACGGAGCAGAGCATTTCGGTGAGGCGGCAAGAGCAGCTGTCCTTGACATGATCGCGGATATCAACGGCGCGCTTGAGAGGAGATAATCATGGCGGAAAAAGCAAAAGAAACAGCAATTATCATAGATCAGAAAGAACTTTTGCCGGGCATTTTCGATATGTGGCTCCGGACGGAAAAGATTGCGAAAGAGGCGAAGGCGGGACAGTTTGTGTCCGTATACTGTCATGACGGCAGCCGCATCCTGCCACGGCCGATCAGTATCTGTGAGATCGATAAGGAAGACGGGGCAATCCGTCTGGTATACCGTGTTGCCGGAAAAGGAACCGAAGAATTTTCCAAAATGCGCACCGGCATGCACTTGCAGCTGGTAGGGCCGCTTGGCAACGGATTTCCGAAGAAAGAAAAAAAAGCGTTTTTGATCGGCGGAGGAATCGGAATTCCGCCGATGTTGGAGCTCGCAAAAGAATTAAACTGTGAAAAACAGATCATTCTGGGCTTCCGTGATGAAATGTTTCTGATGGATGATCTGAAGAAACAGGGCAGTGTCTATGTGGCAACCGAGGACGGCAGTGCGGGAACAGAGGGAAATGTGTTAGACGCGATCCGTGAAAACGGACTGGATGCGGACATTATCTATGCCTGCGGACCGCTTCCGATGCTCCGGGCGATCAAAGAATACGCGGCAGAAAAGCAGATCGAGTGCTGGATCTCCATGGAAGAACGCATGGCGTGCGGCATTGGAGCCTGTCTTGCCTGTGTATGCAAATCGAAAGAGCGCGATGAGCATTCCAACGTAAAGAACAAGAGAATATGCAAAGAAGGCCCGGTATTCCGTGCGGAGGAGGTAGAATTCTAATGAACCTTAGTGTAGATCTGGCAGGTGTTACCTTAAAAAATCCGGTCATGACCGCTTCCGGTACGTTCGGTTCCGGTCAGGAATTTTCGGAGTTTGTAGATTTAAATCAGCTTGGCGCGGTTGTGACAAAGGGCGTCGCGAATATCCCGTGGGCGGGAAATTCGACACCCCGTGTGGCGGAAGTCTATGGCGGTATGTTAAACGCGGTCGGACTTCAGAATCCGGGGATCGATCTTTTTATTGAGCGTGATATTCCGTTTCTCAAAAAATATGATACGAAGATCATTGTGAATGTCTGTGGAAAAACAACCGAAGATTATCTCGAGGTTGTGGAAAGACTGGCGGATCAGCCGGTCGATATGCTTGAGATCAACATTTCCTGCCCGAATGTAAAAGAGGGAGGCATCGCGTTTGGACAGGATCCAAAGGCGGTGGAGGTGATCACAAAAGCAGTGAAGGCAAAGGCAAAACAGCCGGTGATCATGAAATTGAGCCCGAATGTCACCGATATCACCGAGATGGCAAGAGCGGCAGAAGCGGGCGGCGCGGATGTCCTTTCCCTGATCAATACGCTGACCGGAATGAAGATCGATATTGAAAGACAGTGTTTTGTACTTGCAAACCGCACCGGTGGAATGTCCGGTCCGGCGATCCATCCGATCGCGGTGCGCATGGTCTATCAGACTGCGCAGGCAGTAAAGATACCGATCATCGGCATGGGCGGCATCATGACGGCAGAGGACGCGATCGAGATGATACTAGCGGGTGCGACAGCGGTATCGGTCGGAACCGCCAATTTCACCAACCCGTCGGTTACGATGGAGATCGCAGATGGAATCAAAAATTATATGGAATGCCACCAGGTGGCGGATATCCGGGAACTGGTAGGAGCAGTACACGACAGATTTTAGGATCTGCCGTGTCACCGGAAAGAAAAATATGGAGGTCTTTGGAAGAATGGAAAATTATAAATCAGAGTTTATTGAATTTATGGTAGAAAGTGATGTATTAAAGTTCGGAGATTTTACGTTAAAGAGCGGAAGAAAATCTCCGTTTTTCATGAATGCGGGCGCATATGTGACCGGTACCCAGTTAAAGAGACTGGGCGAGTATTACGCAAAGGCGATCCACGCAAATTACGGGGATGATTTCGACGTGTTGTTCGGACCGGCTTACAAGGGGATCCCGATCTCTGTTGTGACCGCAATCGCATTCAGCGAACTTTACGGAAAGGAAGTGCGTTACTGCTCTGACCGCAAGGAGATCAAAGATCACGGGGCGGACAAGGGTGGTTTCCTTGGAAGTACATTAAAAGACGGAGACCGCGTAGTCATGATCGAGGATGTCACAACTTCCGGAAAATCCATGGAGGAGACCGTGCCGAAGGTACGGGGAGCCGCAGACGTGGAGATCGTAGGACTGATGGTATCCTTAAACCGTATGGAAGTAGGACTTGGCGGCAAAAAGAGCGCACTGGATGAGATCCGCGAGAAATATGGTTTTGCGGCAAATGCCATTGTCACGATGGAAGAAGTGGTAGAGCATCTTTACAACCGTACCTGCGGGGGCAGAGTTGTGATCGATGACGAAATAAAAGCGGCGATCGATAAATATTATGAGCAGTATGGCGTAAAATAGAATAGTGCAGATAATAGTTTAAGAGGTCGGAATATTGAGAAATAAAAAGGAAGAGCATCGGCTTGTACTGGCGTGGACACTTTTTATTGTTTATATGGTTTTCCTCATGTATTTTCTGTTTTTCGCGGAGATCATGGGGAGAACTTATATTGACAGGGATTACCATTATAATCTGACTCCGTTCCGGGAGATCAGACGTTTTATTGTATACCGGAGAACACTCGGATGGTTCGCGGTTCTTTCCAATCTGCTTGGAAATGTGCTGGCGTTTGTCCCGTTTGGCATGATCTTGCCTATGCTGACCCCAAAATGCCGGAACTTTTTTCACATTGTTCTGCTGGGGTTTGACTTCAGTCTGTTTGTAGAGACGATACAGCTGATATCAAAGGTCGGAAGCTTTGATGTGGACGATCTGATCTTAAATACGCTTGGAGGTGCGCTCGGATATCTGGCCTACAGACTGATCCGGCGATACTTTAGGAGAAAACACGATGACAGGAAAGAGAAAACACTATAAATTTACAAAACGCAAAAAATCGGTGCGCGGAAGTCTGGCACTTATACTTGCCGTGGGAGCAATCCTCATTTTTGCGGTGACGGTGATGGAGTCCTTTCACAAAGGCGGAAATGGCAGCGTGTACCTTGGCAGTGCGGGAGTGCTGTCCTTATTGATCTCGGTGTGCGCGCTGATACTCGCCATACTCGCGGTAAAAGAAGAAGACACGTTTAAGACGGTGCCGTACATCAGTCTGGTGTGCAGTGTGCTCATAACCGGAGTCTGGGCAGCGATCTACGCAGCCGGATTTTTATTGTAAAGTTGTAGTTTCAGATAGTAAAGGAAATGGTTAAGCCAATGAGTTATCAGGATATTTACAGAGAAAAAAACGAAGAAGTGGCAGAGCGCTGCGAGCTTGTGATGAACCGCATTGCGGAAATAGAAAAAGAAGAGGCGGCCGGGGAGCTGTATATTTCTTACTTTAAAAAAGTAAGCCGGTTTATTCTGTTAAACCGGGAGATTTTAAAAAAAGAAGAAAGCGGGGAGTTAGATCACCGCAGTCTTGCCGAGTGCGAGGAGTGGAATGAAAAACTCTATGAGGACATCCTGCCGGAGCATTACGAAGCAAGTTATGCCAATCCGGCGTACGCGGTAAAAACGCTCGGAGAAACATTTGGCGGGATCCTTAGCTTTTTATATGCAGAGATCCGCGCGATGATCCCTTACGCGTTTGAGGGAAGAAAATATAACATTACGATCCTGGCGGAACTGTTTTGCGAGGTATATGGCTGCTTTACGGACGAAGAAGGCGTATCCGAAAAAACGGTGGAGCAGGCAGTTTACTGGTTTTTCCACGATTACAGCGAAGTCTTTACCGAGGAGAGCGTGCAGGGCATGGTAGATCCGGATCTCGACTTTTTTACCCGGATCATCATGGAAAAAGATTTAAACGATCTGACCTACCTGTACCGCTACGGCGCGTATATCACAAAGGATGAGCTTGGCATAGCATCTTATTTGAACCAGATGGAGGAAAGCAAGATCCAGGCGATGGCGGATACTTACACGGAAGGCTACCGCATTGGATTTGTCCTTGGCGGAAAAGATCTTTCCATCAAGGATACGGTGTGCGTGGAATATCCGATCGGATTTGAACGCATGGTGCGCGCGGCGATCCGCAATTTCGAGAAGATGGATTTAAAACCGACGATCTACCGCGAAGCCGTGTCATCCTTTACCAACCGTGGCAACAGCAAACGCGGCTGCTATTCGGTTTCACCCAATAAACAGTATGATTATGACCACAAGTCAGACCGCGCGTTTTATCTGGACAAGGCGTTTGTGGAGCGCAGGCTTGAGACGTTAAAGACGGCATACGAAGCACATAAGGAGCAGGCATACGGTCATGCGGGACCGGCGGTCATCGAGGTGTTCGGTGAGGCACCGTTTGCTCCGGTCAATAAAAAAGAGGCAAAGCAGTATTCGGAAAAACAGAATCAGCTCAATGTCTACCATGCTTCCCAGTCCGGGCAGATCACAAACCAGTATATTAAGGGCGAGGAGCGCAGCTTTACGATCATTGCGTACCCGATCCCATCGATCGGAGATAAATTTAAAGAGATCTTTGCCGAGACAGTAAAGATCAATACATTAGATTACAAGCTGTATCAGGAGATGCAGCAGAAGATCATCGATGTCTTAAACACCGGTGTGAAAGCGCATGTGAAGGGAAAAGAGGGCGTAAACAATACAGACCTTACCGTGTCACTGTATCCGTTAAAAGATCCGGACAAAGAGGCGATCTTTGAAAATTGTGTGGCAGACGTCAATATCCCGGTCGGCGAGGTGTTCACCTCTCCGGTATTACAGGGGACAGACGGTGTGCTCCATGTGACCAAAGTTTACTTAAACGGTCTGCAGTATAAGGATCTTACGATCACATTCAAAGACGGAATGATCCGGGAATATGGCTGCGCGAATTTCGCGGATGAAGCGGAAAACAAAGCGTATGTACATGAAAATGTGCTGATGCATCATGAGACACTGCCGATCGGGGAATTCGCGATCGGAACAAATACAACGGCATATCGTATGGCGAGAGATTACCAGATCGAAGATACACTGCCGATTCTGATCGCGGAAAAGACAGGACCGCATTTCGCGGTGGGAGATACCTGTTACTCCCATGCGGAGGATACACCGGTCTTTAATCCGGACGGAAAAGAGATCGTGGCAAGAGACAATGAGGTTTCGATCTTAAGAAAAGAAGATCCGGCGAAGGCTTACTTTAACTGCCATACCGATATCACGATCCCGTATGATGAACTCGGCACGATCACGGTGATCCGCGCGGATGGAAGCACGGCAGACATTATTCGTGACGGACGTTTCGTGGTTCCGGGAACCGAAAAGCTCAACGAGCCGCTGTAAGATCTTATAAGAAAATCTTATAAAATACAGTAATATTATTAATTGGATTTCTAAGATAAAAGCAGTTACAATAAGGGCAGATCATAATACGAACAGAGACGAAGGAGAATGAATTATGGCAAAAGTAGGAATCGTAATGGGAAGCGACTCGGATATGCCGGTTATGGCAAAAGCCGCTGATATCTTAGAACAGCTTGGAATCGACTATGAGATGACGATCATCTCAGCGCACAGAGAGCCGGACGTATTTTTTGAGTACGCGAAGACCGCAGAGGAAAAAGGATTTAAGGTTATCATCGCGGGAGCGGGAATGGCAGCACATCTTCCGGGTATGTGCGCGGCGATCTTCCCGATGCCGGTCATCGGTATCCCGATGCATACCACCTCACTTGGCGGACGCGATTCCTTATATTCGATCGTTCAGATGCCATCCGGTATCCCGGTTGCGACCGTAGCGATCAACGGCGGTGCGAACGCGGGTCTTCTGGCAGCAAAGATCCTCGCGACATCGGATGCGGCACTGCTTCAGAAATTAAAGGATTACGCAAAAGAATTAAAAGAGCAGGTGCAGGCAAAGGACGCGAAACTGCAGGAAGTCGGCTACAAGAACTATACAAAATAAAACAAAAGACGGATCAGAAGGATACTTCCATCGGAGGTATCCTTCTTTTACAATATTATAAGTAAAAAGAAATAGTGATAACGGATTGATTAGAAAAACTAATAAGACATATAATAATATATAATTGGAAATCTTTAGGGTTTCAAGTTACAATGAGATTATGACAAATGAAATAGCAAAGTAAACAGGAGGAAAGAAAATGGATTACAAGAACGCAGGTGTTGATATCGAAGCTGGTTACAAATCTGTAGAGTTAATGAAAAAATATGTACAGGGTACCATGCGCCCGGAGGTACTTACTAACCTCGGCGGATTTTCCGGTGCTTTTTCCATAGACGCATTTAAAAACATGGAGAAACCGACGTTAGTTTCCGGTACAGACGGCGTGGGAACCAAACTGAAATTGGCTTTCATCATGGATAAGCATGATACGATCGGTATTGACTGTGTAGCCATGTGTGTCAATGATATTGCCTGCGCAGGCGGTGAACCATTATTTTTCTTAGACTATATTGCATGTGGAAAGAATATTCCGGAAAAGATCGCTGATATCGTAAGCGGTGTCGCAGAAGGCTGTAAGCAGTCATCCGCAGCGCTCATCGGAGGTGAGACCGCAGAACATCCGGGACTTATGCCGGAAGACGAATATGATCTTGCTGGATTTGCAGTTGGTGTCGTAGACGAAAAGGACATCATCACCGGAAAAGAATTAAAGGCAGGGGATGTCCTGATCGGTATGGCATCTTCCGGCGTACATTCCAACGGATTCTCCCTGGTGCGCAAGATCTTTAAAATGGATGCGGAGACCTTAAACGAATATCACGAGGAACTTGGCACAACACTCGGAGACGCGCTGCTCGCACCGACCAGGATCTATGTGAAGGCACTGCGTTCCATCAAAGAAGCGGGTGTCCGTGTGAAAGCATGCAGCCATATCACAGGCGGCGGTTTCTATGAGAACGTTCCGAGAATGCTTCCGGAAGGAAAACGCGCAGTGATCGAGAAGGCAAGCTATCCGATCCCGCCGATCTTTACCATGATGGCAAGAGAAGGAAACGTAGATGAAAAGATGATGTACAATACCTACAATATGGGACTTGGCATGGTACTTGCGGTAGATCCGGCTGATGTCGATAAGACTATGGACGCGATCCGTGCGGCAGGAGACACACCGTATGTAGTAGGAAAGATCGAAGACGGAGAAAAGGGAGTAACCTTATGCTAAAAGTTGCGGTACTGGTTTCCGGTGGAGGAACCAATCTTCAGGCGATCTTAGACGCCATCGACAACGGAACGATCACAAACGCGGAAGTTTCTGTCGTGATCAGTAACAACCGGGACGCGTACGCCTTAGAGCGCGCGAGAAAGCATAATATCGAGGCGGTCTGCGTATCACCGAAGGATTACCAGGATCGCGTGGCGTTCAATCAGGCATTCTTAAAAAAGCTGGATTCTTATGCGGTGGATCTTGTGGTGCTTGCCGGATTCCTCGTTGTGATCCCGGAAATGATGATAAAAAAATACGAAAACCGGATTATAAATATCCATCCATCTTTGATCCCGGCTTTTTGTGGAACGGGTTATTATGGATTGAAGGTACACGAGGGCGCGCTTTCGCGTGGTGTAAAAATAACCGGAGCCACCGTGCATTTTGTGGATGAGGGAACGGACACAGGTCCGATCATTTTACAGAAAGCGGTAGCCGTTGAGGAGGGAGACACCCCGGAGATCTTGCAGCGCCGTGTTATGGAACAGGCGGAGTGGAAGATCATGCCGCAGGCGATCGACCTTATCGCGAATGGAAGAGTGACAGTAGAAAACGGAAAAGTACATATAAAATAAATGACTCAGGCAGCAATGGAAGGAGAAACAGATATGAAAGTATTGGTAGTCGGCAGCGGCGGCAGAGAACATGCCATTGTGACCAGCGTGGCAAAGAGCCCGCGTGTGGATAAGATATACTGCGCACCCGGAAATGCGGGAATTGCAGCACTTGCAGAGTGTGTTCCGATCGGAGCCATGGAATTTGACAAACTGGTTGCGTTCGCGAAAGAAAAAGAAATTGACTTTACGATCATTGGGATGGATGATCCGCTTGTTGGAGGAATCGTGGATGTCTTTGAGGCGGAGGGACTGCGCGTATTCGGACCGAAGAAGAATGCAGCAATCTTGGAGGGTTCCAAGGCATTTTCCAAAGATCTGATGAAAAAATACAATATCCCGACGGCGGCATATGAGAACTTTACAGACCCGAAAGCGGCGATCGCGTACCTCGAGCAGGCAAAATTCCCGATCGTTTTAAAGGCAGACGGTCTGGCGCTCGGAAAAGGTGTTTTGATCTGCGAAAACCTGGATGAAGCGAAAGCCGGTGTCAAGGAGATCATGGAAGACAAGAAATTCGGCGCGTCCGGTAACACGATGGTCATTGAGGAGTTCATGACCGGACGTGAAGTGTCCGTACTCTCTTTTGTAGACGGAAAAACGATCAAGATCATGTCCTCCGCGCAGGATCACAAGCGCGCGAAAGACGGGGATCAGGGCTTGAATACCGGAGGAATGGGTAACTTTTCCCCGAGTCCGTTCTATACAGAAGAAGTGGACGACTTCTGCAAAAAATACATTTATCAGGCAACGGTCGATGCCATGGCAAAAGAAGGCAGACCGTTTACCGGCGTTATTTTCTTTGGACTGATGCTCACAGAGGACGGACCAAAGGTATTAGAGTACAATGCGCGTTTTGGCGATCCGGAGGCACAGGTTGTGCTGCCGCGCATGAAAAATGACATCATTGACGTGATGGAAGCCTGCGTGGACGGAAAGCTCGATACGGTCGATCTGCAGTTTGAGGACAACGCAGCGGTCTGCGTGGTACTTGCGTCAGATGGATATCCGGTATCCTACGAAAAAGGATTTGAGATCAAAGGACTGGAAAACTTTGACGGAAAAGACGGTTATTACTGTTTCCATGCCGGAACCAAATTTGATGAAAACGGAAAGATCGTCACAAACGGCGGACGTGTGCTCGGCGTGACGGCAAAGGGCGCCACCTTAAAAGAGGCGAGAGCCAATGCCTATGCTGCCACAGAGTGGGTGGATTTCGCGAACAAGTATATGCGCCATGACATCGGAAAAGCGATCGATGAAGTGAAATAATCCATAAAAAGGACAAGATTTAAAAAAGCAGCGGAGGATCGAAAAAAATCCGCTGCTTTTTTTATTTTTTTTGAAACCTTTCCGAAAGTCAGGTAGTATTATAGGTGATTGCAATCACGGGAATGTTGTTATGAAAAATTAGAAAGCTATAAAAATAGGACTGTGCATACGCATGCTTATGCCTTCTCATGCAGACTGTCCGGCGGATACGTCATCGCCGGACCATCTTAAAAAGCATGGGAAGAGAAAAACAGTAAGGGAGAATGAGATGAAGAAAAAAAGAATCATGGCACTGCTTTTATGTCTGGGAGTAGTTGCTTCCGGTTGTGGCAGAATAGATCAAAAAGCGTCCGTGCAGAAAACAGAGCATGGATTTCAGGGACTGGAAAAACAGGAAACAAGTGAAGACGCGTCGGATGTCTCCGCGATCGCGGGAGGAGACGCGAAAGAGGTACTTATGGTCTACATGGTCGGTTCCAATCTGGAATCCGATTCCGGACTTGCGAGTGCCGATATTGAAGAGATGCAGCAATGCGGTTTTGATGATGATGATTTAAAAGTTTTAATATGCACCGGTGGAACGGATTCCTGGTGGAACCCGGATATCCCGGATGATGAGTGCGCGATATTTGAACTGACAGAGGATGGATTCGATCAGGTGGCATCCCTCGGGGATCGGGATATGGCAGATCCGCAGACACTTTCCGGCTTTGTGGATTTTGCTTACCAGTCTTATTCGGCGGATGATTACAGCATGGTGCTGTGGAACCATGGCGGTGGAGCGATCCTCGGTTACGGCGCGGATGAAAACTATGGTTACGATGCGCTGTCGATGCGGGAGTTAGACGAAGCGCTCGGCAGTACCGACATGGCAGCGGACGGACAGAAATTTGAGTGGATCGGATTTGATGCCTGCCTGATGGGAATGATCGAGGTGGCGGATGTACTTTCCGATTATTCGGATTACATGATCGCGTCGGAGGAGATGGAAGCCGGAGACGGATGGGATTACTCGTTCCTGCGTCAGATGACGGATTATGGATATTATGACGGAAGAGACGCCGCAAGCTGTGTATTAGACGCGTACAGCAGCTATTATGAGGATAATTACCGCTATGTGCCGGATTACACGCTCTCCTGCATGGATCTTACCAAGACGGACGCGGTAAAAGAAAAACTGGATGCATTTGTCCTGTCGGCGGAACAGGAATTAAAAGACGGCGGATATTCAAAGATCGCAAAGATCAGGGATCAGGCAAAATCATTTGGTAAAGTAAGTGAAGATACGTTTTACGATACCGTGGATCTCTATGATCTGTCCGATAAAATGGAGCTGCTGTATCCAAAGGAATCGTCAGACTTAAAAGCGGCGATCGATGACTGTGTGGTGGAACAGGTGTCCAATGTCCCGATGACACACGGAATGGCAATCTATTTTCCGTATGAGAACAAAGACTATGTAGACGAGTGGCTGGATATTTATGGAGACATTGGATTCAGTGACAATTACATCGGATTTGTGAGAAACTTTACGGCAACACTTTCCGGTGACCCGATCACGGACTGGCATGTAGAAGATACTGCGCCGGAAGAGGATGTTACAGCTCCGGGCGAGTATTATGTACAGCTGCGGGAAGATCAGGTCGAGAATCTTGGCCATGCGGACTATCAGCTGTGGATGGAAGACGATGGCTATGAGGGAACCTATATCCTGTGGATGTTATCCAGCGATGTTTCCCTGTCGGATGATGATAAGCTCTATACCAACTTTGATGGAAAACGCTTTTTCTTAAATGATGCCGAGGGCGGCTCGGTCGCCTGCTGCGCGCTTGAGATCGAGAGCGGCGAGGACTATAAAAAATATGAGATCCCGCTGATGCTCTGGAGAAAAGATGCCGATCTCCCGGAGAATGTTTATGCGCATGTGCGTGTGGACGCGGAGCATCCGGATGGAGAAGTGATCGGATTTTACAGTGAGATCGATACGGATTCCACATTGTTCCCGCAGAAAAACCAGGTCGTATTAAATGAAGGAGATGGCGTGTGCCCGTATCTGTTCGCAAGAGAGATCCAGTTCAACGAAGACGGAAGTGTAACACCGTTCTCCGAGTGGGAACCAAACTCCGGAACCGGAGCATGGATCACATTATCCGATGACTATGATATCTCTATGCAGGAGCCGGACGAAGTAAGCAATTACTGCTGTCTGTTCCGCATTACGGATACGCAGGGCAATCAGTATTATACGAATCCGGTTTATATTGAGAAATAAAATTGCTTTTGCATATATGGTTATGTTAAGATAAATATGTCTGCCGTCCGGCAGGCATATTTTTCGAATCATAGGAAATTCCTTCCTATGATTCAAAAACGCTCCGCGGGGATGCGCAGCTCGCGGAGATGAAGTTTATGTTGAACATACCGCTCGCGCGCGAAAGTGTGCGGTAAGCGCACACTTTATTTTACTAGAAGGGAACGAATACACATGGAGAGAGCGGATAGTTATGTGGTGGATACTGAGGCAGCAGTCCGTACATACGCGGATATGGTGTATCGGCTGGCATGTTTGAATACCAATAATAAAGAAACGGCGGAAGATGTATTTCAAACTGTTTTTTTGAAACTCGTATCGCATCAGGAAAGTATTATAAGTGAGGAACATTTAAAGGCGTGGCTGATACGGGTAACGATCAATCAGTGCAAAAGCGTCGCGACGACGGCGTGGAACCGGAAACGGGCGTCATATGAGGACGCAATGCTGATGGAAGAACCGGAGGAACAGGAAGATTTTTCGGATGTTTATGAAGCGGTAAGGGAACTTCCGGACAAATACCGTGATGTCATACACCTGTTTTATTATGAGCAGCTGACGGTAAAGGACATTGCCGGGATACTGGATACCAAGGAGGCAACAGTAAAGACCTGGCTGTCGAGAGGCAGGAAACTGCTTGGCGAAAAATTAAAGGAGGAATATGGGAATGGAAGAATATAAAAAATATGTGGATCATCAGCATGCTCCCGAATCCTTGATCGCAGATACGATAAAAAAAGTAAAGGCAGAAGAAGCGCGGAAGGCACAGACGCAGGAGGCGGCGAAGGTAACCAGGATGCCGCAGGCGGCGGAAGTGCAAAAAAAGAAGAAAAAGCCGTTTGGAAAGATCATGACGGCGGGAATGACGGCAGTAGCGGCAGCGGCGGCGATCGCAGTGCTGGTGCAGGTTTATCCCGCGGGAGATGAGATCCACTATCAGCAGATCGAGGAGCAGAATTTCCGTGGATTCGGAATGCCGGATCAGGAGACGGAAACTTCACTGGAAAAATGCGGACAGACGTTAGGGCTGGATTTTAAAAACCTGATCCCGGGCGGAACATTAAAGAAGGGAGAAGTTTCGGATACGGACGACAAAACGGCGACCCTGAATTATGAAGTGGACGGCAATCTGGTCGCGCTTGAGGTATCCGCATCCGGTCAGCAGGCACCAAAGGAACTCTTAAAAGAAGCGTCACGGGTGGACAAAAAAGAAGTATATCTTGGGGAAAACGGAAAAGAAAACTGCTTTTACGCGGCGTTTGAGAAAGATGGGATTTACTACTATCTCACGGCAAACCACATGGAACGCGATACATTTGAGGGACTGCTTGAGGAAATGTTAAAAGACTGATAGTGGGAAAAATACACTTGAATAAGCGGGCAAAAAATAATAAACTAATAGCATTACAGGTGAATGCAAAAAAGGAGAAGCAAATGAGTTTAGCAGATCAGATCTTTATCGATATGTGCAGGGATATACTGGCAAACGGTGTGAGTACCGAGGGAGAAAAGGTACGCCCGCACTGGGAGGACGGCAGCAGTGCCTATACGATCAAAAAATTCGGCGTGGTGAACCGCTATGATCTTTCCAAAGAATTTCCGGCGATCACGCTGCGGAAAACGGCGATCAAGAGCTGTACGGATGAAATGCTCTGGATCTGGCAGAAAAAATCGAACAATATCCATGACCTGAACAGTCATGTCTGGGATGAGTGGGCAGATGAGAACGGTTCGATCGGAAAGGCGTACGGCTATCAGATGGGCGTAAAGCACGCCTATAAAGAGGGAATGATGGATCAGGTGGACCGCGTGATCTATGACCTCAAAAACAACCCGTTCAGCCGCCGTATTCTGACCAATATCTATGTACATGCGGATCTGCATGAAATGAATCTTTATCCGTGTGCGTACAGTATGACCTTTAATGTCACGCAGAAAAAAGGCGAGGAGAAACTAACTTTAAACGCGATCTTAAACCAGCGTTCCCAGGATATCCTGACCGCAAACAACTGGAATGTCTGCCAGTACGCGGTTTTGGTCCATATGCTGGCACAGGTGTGCGGCATGCAGGTCGGAGAACTGGTTCATGTCATCGCGGACGCGCATATTTATGACAGACATATTCCGCTTGTGGAGGAGCTGATCACAAGAGAGACGCATCCGGCGCCGAAATTCTGGCTGAATCCGGAGATTACAGATTTTTATCAGTTTACACCGGATGATGTGCGGTTAGAGGACTATGTGACCGGACCACAGATCAAAAATATTCCGGTTGCGGTATAGGAGGAAAAACAGATGAATTTAATTGCAGCGGTAGACAAAAACTGGGCGATCGGCTATCAGAATAAACTGCTTACAAGCATACCGGAGGATATGAAGTTCTTCCGTCAGACGACAACCGGAAAAGTTGTCGTGATGGGAAGAAAGACGTTAGAGAGTTTTCCGGGCAAGAAGCCTTTAAAGAACCGTACCAATATCGTATTGACTAAAAATCCGTCCTACCAGGCAGAGGGCGCGATCGTGGTACATAATGAGGACGAACTGCGGGAAGAATTAAAAAAATATGACAGCGAAGATATTTTTGTGATCGGCGGGGAGAGCATCTACCGCCAGCTTCTGGACGAATGCGACAAGGCGTATATCACAAAGATCGAGTATGCGTATACCGCAGACGCGTATTTCCCGAATCTCGATGAGAAAGAGGAATGGAAGATCACGGCGGAGAGTGAGGAGCACACCTGCTTTGACCTTGAGTATTTCTTTCTCATTTACGAGAAAAACGCGTAAAAAACGGGCAGCACCAGGATAAGATAAGAAGGGTAAAAATGGAAAATTTTATTTACAGCATCAATGTGACCATGCCGATTTTTTTAGTCATGGTGCTGGGGTATTTTTTAAAACAGATCGGCATGTTGGATGACAACTTTGTCACGGTGGCGAACCGGTTTAACTTTAAGGTCACGCTTCCCTTTATGCTGTTCCGGGATATATCGACCGTGGACATCAAGGCGGTATTTGACTTAAAATACGTTCTGTTCTGCGCGATCGTGAGCACGATCTGCTTTTGGACGGTCTGGGCAGGGGCAAAGCTGTTTTTAAAAGATAAAAGTATGCGGGGAGCGTTTGTACAGGCGTCTTTCCGTGGAAGCGCCGCCGTCATGGGAATGGCGTTTATCGAAAATATTTATGGAAGTTCGGCGATGGGACCGCTCATGATCGTAGGAGCAGTTCCACTTTATAATATCTACTCGGTGTTAGTTCTGACATTTGAGGCAAATGAGGAAGATGGAAGACAGGGCGCGGGAAAGATCAAACAGGCTGGGATCAACATCTTAAAAAATCCGATCATCATCGGTATTTTCCTCGGGCTTGTGGTATCGCTGCTCGGCGTACATTTCCCGACGATCGTTGACCGCACGGTGGACAACGTGGCGCGCATGGCGACACCGCTTGCGCTGGTCACGATGGGAGCCGGCTTTGAGGGACGCAAGGCGCTTGCAAAGATCAAACCGACACTTGCGGCATCCTTTATCAAACTGGTTGCGCAGACGGCAGTGTTTCTTCCGATCGCGGCGGCAATGGGATTTACCGGGGAAAAGATCATCGGGATCCTGATCATGCTTGCGGCACCGACCACACCGAGCTGCTACATAATGGCAAAAAATATGAAAAACGACGGAGTGCTGACGGCGAGTATCGTTGTGACGACGACACTGCTTGCGTCGTTTACGCTTACAGGCTGGATCTATCTGTTGAAATGTACCGGCCTGATCGGTTAAAAAGAGAAAAAGGAGGAGGATTTTTGTGGATATCACAGGCAGAAAATTATTTGTAAAGGCATTGCAGGAAGAGGGTGTCGATACCGTCTTCGGTTATCCGGGCGGAATGGTGACAGACCTGTTGGATGAATTATACAGACAGGAAGATATCCATGTCGTCCTCCCGCGCCATGAACAGGCGCTGATCCACGAAGCGGAGGGCTATGCGAGATCCACCGGAAAGGTCGGCGTCTGCCTTGTGACGAGCGGACCGGGAGCGACGAACACGATCACCGGGATCGCGGACGCGCATTATGACAGTATTCCGCTCGTATGCTTTACCGGACAGGTGCCGCTCAACCTGATCGGAAATGACGCGTTCCAGGAAGTGGATATTGTCGGGATGACCCGCAGTATCACAAAGTACGGCGTGACCGTAAGACGGAGAGAAGACCTCGGGCGCATCATAAAAATGGCGTTTCAGATCGCGTCAAGCGGAAAGCCGGGGCCGGTTCTGGTAGATATCCCAAAAGACATCCAGGTGCAGCCGGGACCTGCGGATTATCCGGCACATGTGGACATCCGGGGCTATAAGATTAATACCGGTGCGCATGTCGGTCAGTTAAAGAAGGCGTACAAACTGTTAAAGGGCGCGGAAAAACCGCTGATCCTTGCCGGCGGCGGCGTCAATATCGCGGGCGCGGGGAAGAATTTAAGAACATTCGCGGAAAAAATGCAGATCCCGGTCGTTACGACGATCATGGGAAAAGGCTCCCTGCCGACCGATCATCCGCTCTATATCGGAAACTGCGGCATGCACGGAAAATACGCTTCCAACAAAGCGGTCAGCGAATGTGATGTGCTCTTTTCCATAGGAACCCGTTTTAACGACCGTATTACCGGCGATCTGAACGAATTTGCGCCTAAGGCAAAGATCATCCACATTGACATCGATACGGCGTCTATTTCGCGAAATGTGGTCGTAGACGTGCCGATCGTAGCCGACGCGAACAGCGCACTCGAAAAACTGATCGAATGGGCGGAAGAAAAAGACACAGCCGCATGGAGAGAGCGGATCGGAAAGTGGGAAAAGGAAAAACCGCTTGCGATGCGCCGGGATGCCGGGATGACACCGCAGATGATCCTTGAAGCACTCAATGCAAAATTCCACGAAGGGATCTTTGTGACCGATGTCGGCCAGCATCAGATGTGGGCGACGCAGTATCTGGAAATGAACGAAAACAAACAGCTCATCACTTCGGGAGGACTTGGAACGATGGGATTCGGTTTCCCGGCGGCGATCGGAGCAAAGATAGGAAATCCGGATCGGCCGGTCATCTGTATTTCCGGGGATGGCGGGATGCAGATGAATATCCAGGAGCTTGCGACAGCGGTGACCGAGGAAGTGCCGGTCATTGTATGTCTGTTCAATAACCATTATCTTGGAATGGTGCGCCAGATGCAGCAGCTTTTCTACGGAAAACGTTATGAGATCACCTGCCTCAGAAAAAGAAAGAGTTGTCCGGCGAACTGCAAGGGACCGAATCCCGCGTGTCCGCCGTACGAACCGGATTTTGTAAAACTTGCGGAGAGCTACGGGGCGTACGGGATCCGTGTCACGAACGCGGATGAGATCACACCTGCGTTGGATGAAGCAATGACACATAAGGACGCGCCGGTCATTATCGAGTTTATGATCGCTTCGGATGAGATCGTTCTGCCGATGGTAAAGAGCGGAAATCCGATGAGTGAGATGATCTTAAAATAGGAGGGACGGAAATGAAGAACAGATGGATCGCGTTATATGTAGAAAATGAAGTCGGTGTACTGGCAAAAGTTTCCGGGCTCTTTTCCGGGAAATCCTACAATCTGCAGAGCCTTACGGTAGGAACCACGGAGGATGAGACGATCTCGCGCATGACGATCGGGGTGTCCAGTGATGACATTACCTTTGAACAGATCAAAAAGCAGTTAAACAGCATGGTGGAAGTCATAAAGGTGATCGACCTCACCAATGTGCCGATCCACATGAAAGAGATCCTGTTCGCGAAGGTGCTCGGCTGCAATGTGGAGCAGAAAGCAGAGATCTTCCAGATCGCGCAGGTATTCGGCGTGCAGGTGGAAGATATCGGCAGTGACAGCGTCCTTTTGGAGTGCAAACTGACGGAGCGCAGAAATAATGAATTAATTGCGCTTTTAAAGGAAAAATATAAAAGGATAGAAGTCGTCCGGGGAGGGGCAGTCGCGATCGAGTCGATCAGCACATCCTGCCGTTGACAAAAATTGTAAAAAAACTGTAATCTGTGCTTGCAGAGATCAAAACTTTGTGCTACTATACTCGGGTGAAAAACAAAGGGTTTTCGGGGCTTGTATGGGCAAAATACCGAAAAATCTTTACTTCATAAAAAATTATTGTATAAATTATTGTAAAATTATAGGAGGAACAACTGTATGCGCAAGACAAAAATTATCTGTACAATGGGACCATCTACGGAAAAGGGTGATACTTTAAAGAAGTTGATCGAAGCCGGTATGAATGTTGCAAGAATGAACTTTTCCCATGGTGATTTCGATGAGCACGGCGGAAGATTAAAGAGTTTAAGAAAATACTCCAAAGAACTTGGTCTGCCGGTTGCAGCGCTGCTTGACACAAAGGGACCGGAAATCCGTCTTGGTGACTTTGAAGCAGGCAGAGTAGAATTAAAAGAAGGACAGGAATTCACCCTGACCGCAAGAGATATCCTTGGAACAGAAAAAGAAGTTTCCATCACATACAAACAGCTTCCGAAAGACGTTAAGCCGGGATCTTCCATCCTGTTAGATGACGGTCTGATCGGACTTGAAGTAAAAGAAGTATCCGGTGATGACATCGTATGTACCGTAATGAACGGTGGACCGGTTTCCAACCACAAGGGTGTAAATGTTCCTGGAACAGACCTTTCTATGGATTACTTAAGCGAAAAAGATAAGGCAGACCTTATCTGGGGCGCTGAGAATGACGTAGACTTCATCGCAGCTTCTTTCGTACGTGAAGCAGCAGACGTTATCGCGATCCGTGATCTGTTAAAAGCACACGGCGGCGAGAAGATCCAGATCATCGCAAAGATCGAGAACGAGCAGGGTGTTCGTAACATCGACGGCATCTTAGAGGCAGCAGACGGTATCATGGTTGCCAGAGGTGACATGGGTGTTGAAATTCCTTGTGAAGAAGTTCCGGTTGTTCAGAAGAACCTGATCAAGAAAGCAAATCAGGCAGGAAAGATCGTTGTTACCGCAACACAGATGCTTGACTCCATGATCAAGAACCCGAGACCTACCAGAGCAGAAGCAACTGACGTTGCAAACGCTATCTATGACGGTACTGTTGCGATCATGCTTTCCGGCGAGACCGCTGCAGGTGCATATCCGGTAGAAGCATTAAAGACCATGGTTAAGATCGCAGAGCGTACAGAAAAAGATATCAATTACAGAAGACGTTTCTTCGAAAATGACAGAAAAGCAAACCCGGATGTTACAGACGCTATCTGCCACGCTACCTGTACTACAGCGCTTGACTTAAAAGCAAAGGCAATCATCAGCGTTACCAAGTCTGGCCGTTCCGCAAAGATGGTATCCCGTTACAAACCGGATTGCGACATCGTAGCATGTGCAATGGATGAGAAAGTATGCCGTCAGCTGAACCTTGCATGGGGCGTTACTCCGCTTCTGTTAGATGAGCAGAAAGAAGTATTCGACCTGTTTGATGAAGCAGTAGCAGTTGCTGCAAAAGAAAAAGGTTTACAGAAGGGTGATACCGTAGTTATCACTTCCGGTGTACCGATCGGAATGTCCGGTACTACAAACATGTTAAAAGTACAGAATGTTTAAGGTCGATCGACGATCGTTGGTATAGAGACGATACATTTTACAGAGGCAGGAGTTATCCTGCCTCTGTTTTGTGTACTAGCGATGAGGAAAGCATCACGTCTCTGGAACGGCAAGGATGAAACATGAATTTTCCTTATGGAAACAGACAAAACCATAACTTTAAAGCATGTACCGCATAAGCCCTGGGAATAATCTTGACAGAGAAGAAAAAAAGTATAATAATGAATGACAAGGATTTGCTGATGCAAAAAACAAATCGGCAAAAAAATTTTGGAGGTCGATAGATTATGGATATCAGATTTGAAAAAAGAGAAGTATTAAAGGAGAAACCAGATCAGAATAACCTTGGCTTTGGTAAGTATATGACAGATTACATGTTTGTCATGGACTGGACAAAGGATGAAGGATGGCACGACGCGAGAATCGTACCGCAGGGACCGGTTGAATTAGATCCTGCCTGTGTAACACTTCATTACGCACAGGAGACATTTGAAGGATTAAAGGCATACCGCAGAGAGGACGGCAAGATCCAGCTGTTCCGTCCGGAAATGAATGCGAGAAGAATGATCAATTCCAACGCAAGACTCTGTATGCCGGCATTCCCGGAAGATATGTTCGTAGAAGCAGTACGCGCGCTGGTAAAACAGGAAGCTGACTGGGTTCCGTCCAAGCCGAATACTTCCTTATATATCAGACCGTTTATGTTTGCTACAGAAGCAGCACTCGGAGTACATATGGCATCTTCTTACAAATTTATGATCATCTGCTGCCCGGTAGGCGCTTATTACGCAGCAGGCTTAAATCCGGTTAAGATCTTAGTAGAGGACGAACTGGTTCGTGCCGTAAAAGGTGGTACTGGATTTACCAAATGCGGTGGTAACTACGCAGGCTCCATTTTAGGACAGGTAAAGGCAGAAAAGATGGGATATGCTCAGGTACTCTGGCTTGACGGTGAGCATCGTAAATATGTAGAGGAAGTAGGAACCATGAACATCATGTTCAAGATCGGTGGAGAGATCTACACCGCTCCGATCGAAGGAACCGTTCTTCCGGGTGTAACCAGAGATTCCATGATCCATATTTTAAGAGACTGGGGATACAAGGTAAACGAAACACATCTTGCAGTAGATGACCTGATGAAAGCAGGACATGACGGTACACTGGAAGAAGTATTCGGTACCGGTACAGCAGCCGTTATCTCCCCGGTAGGCGAGCTTCGTTACAAAGATGATGTTGTCACGATCAACAACTTTGAGATCGGTGAGCTGACACAGAAACTGTATGATACCTTAACCGGCATCCAGTGGGGCAAGCTGGAAGATAAATATGGCTGGACACAGATCGTAGAATAAAATCGACCAAAAACTCCAAAGAAACAAAAAGATGTGTTATGTCTGCACGATAAGCGGCGGCATAGCACATCTTTTTTGCTTTTTACATATCATATATGGAATGAGAAATAAGAGGTTCTTATGCCAGAAACTAATTTACGCTATTTGCAGAACAATGCGGTCGATAAGGGAAGACTGCAGATCGCAGTAACGACAAGAACCGGATTTCGTCCGATACCGGGAGCAAGAGTCAGGGTCTCCTATACCGGAGAGCCGGGAGCGGTCGTAGAGGAGATGCAGACAGATATTTCGGGGCAGACAGAAGTCCTTACGGTCAATGCGCCGCCGTTAGAATATTCCATGGAGCCGTCAGAAAGCCAGCCCTATTCCCAGTATACGGTGCAGGTGGAGGCAGATGGATTCCGGCCGATCGATATTTCCGGTGTTGCGGTGCTGCCGGAGGAAACGGCGCTGCAGGAGGTGCAGTTGGAGCCGGAGCAGGCAAGTGGCGATCCGATCGACAATATCGTGATCCCGGCAAACACACTTTACGGGGATTATCCGGCAAAGATCGCGGAAGCGGAGATCAAGCCGGTGACTGAGAGCGGGGAGATCGTGTTAAGCCGGGTGGTGATCCCGGAATATATCATCGTGCATGACGGAGCGCCGGAGGATTCAACGGCAAGGGATTATTATGTCAGATACCGGGATTACATTAAAAATGTAGCGTCGAGTGAGATCTATGCGACCTGGCCGGATGCTACGCTTCGGGCCAACATCCTTGCGATCATGTCGTTTACGCTAAACCGGGTGTATACGGAGTGGTACCGCAACAAAGGCTATAACTATACGATCACATCTTCGACTGCCTATGATCACAAATTTGTATATGGCAGAAATATTTATTCCAATATATCGCGCGTGGTGGATGAGATGTTTGAAAATTATCTGTCCAGACCGAATGTCAGACAGCCGATCCTGACACAGTACTGCGATGGAGAGCGTGTGACCTGCAGCGGATGGATGACGCAGTGGGGCAGCAAATATCTTGGCGACCAGAACTATTCTGCGATCGAGATCCTGCGCTATTATTATGGAAATAATATGTATATCAATGTGGCAGAGGAAATTTCAGGAATTCCGTCTTCCTGGCCGGGTTATAATCTGGAGATCGGATCGACCGGCACCAAGGTGCGCACGATCCAGGAACAGTTAAACCGGATCTCGCGGAATTATCCGGCGATTCCGACCGTTGCGGTGGACGGTGTCTATGGACCCGGAACTGCGCGCGCAGTGGAGGTCTTTCAGTCGGTATTCGGGCTTCCGGTGACCGGAGTGGTGGATTTCCCGACCTGGTTTCGGATCTCGGAGATCTATGTCGGGGTTTCGAGGATCGCGGAACTGGTATAGCAGACAGGTGGAACGGCGTGTGCGGGACCGGCACACGTTTTTCCGCTGCCGGTGGCGGAAAATGCGTTTTGGTGCTATAATCAATTCCATTGGAGATCATAGCAGGACAGGAAAGAACGAAGACAAGAGGAAATAGAAATGAAAAATTACAAGATCATTCTGCAATATGACGGAAGCCGCTATAAAGGCTGGCAGACGCAGAAAAATACGGATATGACGATACAGGGGAAGCTGGAGGCTGTTTTGGAGCGCATGGCAGGACATCCCGTGGAAATACACGGATCCGGAAGGACGGACGCGGGGGTGCATGCGCTGGCACAGACGGCGGATTTTAAACTGGAAGAGCATTTTGATAAAGAGGAGATCTTTACCTATTTAAACGAATATCTGCCGGAGGATATCCGGGTGCTTTCGATCGAGGAAGTACCGCTCCGTTTCCACAGCCGTTACCATGCGGTAAAAAAGACCTACCGCTATACGATCTGGAATGCGCCAAAGGCGGATGTGTTTTTGCGCAAATGGGTGGAAGTGATCCCGGAGGAGCTGGATCTTGCGAAGATGCGGGAGGCTTCGAAGCTGCTCATTGGGACGCATGACTTTCTCGCGTTCTGCGGAAACCGGAAGATGAAAAAATCCACGGTGCGCAACATTATGGCGATCACGATCGTGAAGAAGGAAGAACAGGTGGAGATTACGATCACCGGAAATGGATTTCTGCAGAACATGGTGCGGATCATCGTCGGAACACTGGTAGAAGTCGGGCTTGGAAAACGGAGCGTGGAATCCGTGGGCGAGGCACTTGAAAGCAGAGACAGAGAGCAGGCTGGGTATACGATCTCCCCGCGTGGACTGGCACTGGTCGGGGTGGATTATGAATGAGCGCTGGATAGAGATCCGGAAAGGAGCTGATTTCGCGAAGATCGGAGAGACATTTTCGATCGATCCGGTGATCGCGCGGCTGATCCGGAACCGGGATGTGACCGAGATGGACGAGATCCGATCCTATCTGTACGGAGGAACGGAGGGGCTGCATGATCCGCGAACGATGCGTGACATGGAAAAAGCAGTATCCATTATCACCGATAAGATCAAACAGGGAAAGCAGATCCGCATCATCGGGGACTATGATATTGACGGTGTCAGTGCAACGTACATATTGCTAAAAGGACTGCGGCGTGTGGGCGCGTGTGCCAGTGTAAAAATACCGGATCGCATGAAGGACGGATATGGGATCAATGAGCACCTGATCCTCCGGGCGAAGGAGGACGGGGTCGATACGATCTTAACCTGTGACAACGGCATCGCGGCACTTGATGCCATCGCCTACGCGAAAAAGGAGGGCATGACCGTTGTTGTGACCGATCACCATGACATCCCGTTTGAGGAGACGGACGGGGAACGCCATTACTTAAAGAGCGAAGCGGACGCGATCGTCAATCCGCATCAGCCGGACTGTGCGTACCCGTACAAAATGCTCTGTGGCGCGGCGATCGCGTGGAAATTTATCCAGGTGTTATATGAGACCTGTGGAATATCGGTGGAAGAGGCGGATGAATTTCTGGAAAACGCAGCGTTTGCGACCGTCGGGGATGTGGTAGATCTGACCGGAGAAAACCGTCTGATCGTGCGTCTCGGTCTGGAAAAGCTGCATCACACGAAAAGTCCGGGGATGCGGGCGCTGATCTTACAGAACAATTTAAGACCCGAAGAAGTAAAATCTTACCATATTGGGTTTGTGCTCGGACCCTGCATCAATGCGAGCGGACGTCTCGACACGGCGAAGCGCTCCCTGGAATTACTGCTTGCGGAGGATGAAAAGACAGCGTCTGTGTACGCGTCGGACCTGATCGCACTGAATGAGAGCCGCAAGGATATGACGCACCAGGGCGTGGAAGCCGCATGTGAAAAGATCGGGGCGGATGGGATCGACCGGCAGAAGGTCATGATCATTTATCTGCCGGACTGCCACGAGAGTCTTGCGGGGATCATTGCGGGCAGGATCCGTGAGCGTTATAATCACCCGGTGTTCGTTCTTACCGATGCGGAGGATGGCGTCAAAGGCTCCGGGCGTTCGATCGAAGCGTATTCCATGTATGAGGAAATGACAAAGTGCAAGGATCTGTTCACAAAATTCGGCGGGCATCCGATGGCGGCAGGACTGTCACTGCCAAAGGAAAATATCCCGGAATTTGTGAGACGCATGAATGAAAACTGTACACTCACCGAGGCGGATTTTGCCCCGGTTGTAAACATCGACATTGCCATGCCGCTATGTTATATCACGGAACGCCTGATCGGGCAGCTCGATCTGTTGGAACCGTTTGGAAAGGAAAACACAAAGCCGGTTTTCGCCGCCAGAAATATTCTGGTACACAGTGCGCGCGTGGTCGGAAAAAACGCGAATGTCCTGCGCCTGTCGCTTGTCATGGAGGACGGCAGATGGATGCAGGCGGTTCATTTTGGCGACCCGGAGGACTTTTTTTTGTATGTGCTTGAAAAGTACGGCGAACAGGAAACAGAGCGCTTAAAGGCGGGCAGAGGCAGCAAGGTTGCGATGTCCTTTGTCTACTATCCGAAGATCAACGAATATAACGGGGAGCGCAGCATTCAGATCGTGGTGCAGAAATACCGTTAAACGATTATGAAATTACTATAAAATCTGCCGATGCGGGATTGCCGCCGCAGAAAAAAGATTGTAAAATAAAACAACAATCATACGAATGGATAACAGGGGGATCATGAAATGCCAACCAAAGAAGAATTTACGTTTTTATCGAAAAATGGAAAGACACAGATCCATGCAGTGCGCTGGCTGCCGGATACCGCAGAGTACCGGGCAGTTCTGCAGATCACGCACGGCATGATCGAGTATATTGACCGGTATGACGCCTTTGCCTCGTATCTGGCGTCTCTTGGCTTCCTTGTGGTGGGACATGACCATCTGGGACACGGAGCGTCGGTGGAGACAGAAAAAGACTGGGGATATTTTGCCGACCAGCCGAGTGATACGGTCATTGCGGATATGAACACACTGCGGACGCTGACCGCGAAGGAGCATCCGGGGCTTCCCTATTTTATGCTCGGGCACAGCATGGGGTCTTACATGCTGCGCAAATACCTGTCGATTTATGGAACGGGGCTTGCGGGGGCGGTCATCATGGGAACCGGCTATATTCCGGACAGCCAGGTGAAGATCGCGATCCGCGCGGTGACGGCATCGGCAAAAATACACGGATGGGACTATCACAGTGACCTTGTGCGTAAACTGACGTTTGGAAAGCCGTATCACCGCTATGATCTGACCGGTGCAGACGCGGGGAACAGCTGGCTTACGAAGGATGAAAAGATCGTAAAGGCATACTATTCGGATCCGAGATGTACGTTTACGTTTTCCAATAACGCGTATCTCGGGCTGTTTGAGGCAGTCTATTTTGACAACCGGCCGGAGAATATCGCAAAGATCCCGAAAACGCTTCCTCTGTTTCTGGTTTCCGGTAAGGATGATCCGGTTGGAAATCTGGGAGAGGGCGTTCAGTATGTATACAAAAAATATCAGGAAGCGGGTATTTTGGATACCAGCTGCAAACTTTATGAGAACGACCGGCATGAGATATTAAATGAGACGGACAAAGAGACCGTTTACCGCGATATCGCGGACTGGCTGGAGGCGCGGCTTTAGAAATTTTGACAAAGAAAAAGGTTTGTGGCACAATATCTTACGGAGAATGGGGCAGTATCCAAGGAGGAACAATATGAAAAAAATCGTAAAACCACTGGTCGGCGCACTGCTCGCGGCAGCGATGCTTTCATCTTCGGTTACGGTGGGAGCAGGTACCGTGACCGGAACGATCGAGCAGCAGGATGCCGGAGAGAGCACGTCACAGATCACGGCGGCAGATAAACCCTATCTGTCTCTGGGAGCGGATCTGACGGAAGATCAGAAGGCAACCGTGCTTTCTTTGATGGGCGTGGACGCGTCACAGTTAGATCAGTATGATGTCGTATATGTTACAAACAGTGAGGAACATTCGTATCTGGATTCCTATATCGCGTCAAGCGAGATCGGATCGAGATCCCTCTCTTCGGTGGTGATCGTAAAGAAGGACAGTGGAAGCGGACTGGATATCCAGACGAAGAATATTTCGTTTTGTACCGAGGGAATGTATCAGAACGCCTGCGCGACTGCGGGGATCACGGATGCGGACATCGTAGTGGCGGGACCGACCTCCATTTCCGGTACGGCGGCACTGGTCGGAATCTTTAAAGCTTATTCCGAGATGACCGGACAGGAAATCCCGGAGGACATCATCGATGGCGCGCTCAACGAGCTGGTCGTGACCGGACGGCTGGAGGACAGCATATCGAATGTGGATGGTGAGGATCTGGAGAGCCTGATCGCGTACTTAAAGCAGCAGATGGTAGAAAACGGGCTGGATGATGAAGAGGGGATACAGGATGCGGTGGATGCCGCGTGTGAGGAATATGACATTTCCCTGACAGATGAAGAGAAGGCGCAGATCGTGGATCTGCTCTTAAAATTAAGCAAACTGAATCTGGACGCGGATACGATCAACAAAGCGCAGAAGCTGCTGGACAGTCTGACATCGGTGACAGACAGCGGATCGCAGATCGGAACATTTTTTGCGAACCTCTGGAAGGCAATTTCGGATTTCTTCCAGAATCTGTTCGGATAGACCGCCTGGAAGAAAAAAAAACGGGATGCACAAAGTAAGGTGCATCCCGTTTTGATTTAGAATTTCTTTTTTAAGAGCGCGATAAATTTTTCCATCTGCAGGGGATTTCCCTGGATCTTCTGGACTTTCCTGCGGTTCTCTTCGTTAAACCCGACTAAGATATCGTGATTTGCTTCCGCAAGATAGTCGATGATACCGTCGATGTCGGACTTGATGTTTTTCGGACACTGAATGTATACATGATGGTTTGCGGTAATATGCAGCGTATAGGATATACTAAAGTGGTACCAGAAAACCTTGTGCAGCGTTGAATGTTTGTAGATCCAGACGATCTCTTTGATCGGTACAATGGCAATCCCGTAGTTTGAAGTCTCGATAAAAAAGTGCTCTGTGATAAACATATCCTCGGTTGCGAGCTGCGGCAGTGTCGCAAGTTCCTCCTCGGCAAGCGCGAGCAGATCCTTTGGCCGGCCGAATGGGGCAAGGCTGCGGCAGGGAGGCGCAAGATACGGAACTGCCAGATAAAGCAGGAAACTGAGTGCGCTGAAGGCTGCGTATAACCCGCTGAGTGCCAGAAAGATTAAAAGGATATTGTTGGTGACCGGTTTGAAATCCGGCTCACTCAGATAGTAATCGGAAAGTTCTACGCGGATGCCGTCATCGGTCCAGCTGAGGTCATCGGACAGATGGTCTAACAGACGCTCGTAAGAGGAAGTGCCGCGTAAGATGCGCGCGGTCACGGTAGCCTCTTTGATCTCCGGAAGACCTTCTTCACAGGTGGAAGGCGATAAGAGCACGATCAGGCATTCGCCGTCACGCAGGGTGTAGTAGTAATAGCCGCTGTTGTGCCCGAATTCAGACTGGGTGTAGCCGGTAAAATACAACTCGGACAGTGTGGTCTGAATGTAATGATGATGCTTGTCATAAAGCAGCTCAAAAGAATCGGAAGTTCCTGTTTTTAAAGGAAATACAACCGATGAAATATTAAAATAAAACCAGATAAAGATAAGCAGCGCAAGATAGATTAATGGTGCGGGAAGCCGCTTTTTATATAAAGAACGTATGCTTTTCGTAATATGATGTTCGTAATTTTCCAACGTGATTCCTCCGAAAGGTAAAATAATGCGAAAAGTTGTCGCAGCTTTAAGTATACGGTTTTTACAGAAAATAATCAAGGCGGATGCGGCTTGATTTTCGGGGGGAAAGTTGGTAGTATAAGTAGAAACGATGGAAAAGAAGAAATTTCAGAAAAGAGAGAAATAAAATGGCAGATTATATGATAAGAGCAACAGCGGCAGAAGGACAGATCCGTGCTTTTGCCGTCACCTCCAAAGAACTTGTGGAGGAGGCGAGAAAACGCCACAATACAAGCCCGATCGTCACAGCGGCACTGGGAAGACTGATGTCCGGCGCGGTTATGATGGGAAGCATGATGAAAGGGGAAAAGGATCTTCTTACGATCCGTGTCAACGGGGACGGTCCGATGCGCGGGATGACAGTTACGGCAGACGCGGCCGGAAATGTCAAGGGTTATCCGTTTGTCCCGGATGTGGTACTTCCGGCGAATGCGCTCGGCAAGCTCGATGTCGCAGGCGCGATCGGAGCGGGAAATATGAGTGTGATCAAGGATATGGGATTAAAGGAGCCTTATATCGGACAGACCGCGCTGCAGACCGGTGAGATCGCGGAAGATCTGACCTATTATTTTGCAGTGTCAGAGCAGGTGCCGTCAGCCGTAGGGCTTGGTGTTTTGATGAATAAGGAAAATACCGTAGAACAGGCGGGCGGATTCATCATCCAGCTTATGCCGTTTGCGGAGGAAGAAGTCATCGAAAAACTGGAAAAAAAGGTGGCGGAGGTTACTTCCGTGACAAGCCTTTTGGCACAGGGATACAATCCGGAGATGATCTTACAAAAGCTGCTTGGGGATCTTGGCCTTGAGATCACAGAAAACATGCCGGTGCGCTTTTACTGCGGATGTTCCAAAGAGCGTGTGACAAAGGCGCTTGCAAGCATAAGCAGGGCGGAACTGGATGAAATTATAAAAGATGGAAAACCGATCGAGGTAAACTGCGACTTCTGTAATACGCATTATACCTTCGATATAGACGAATTAAAGGAGATTGGAAAGTGAGACAGGGATTTATCAGGGTCGCGGCGGTGACACCGAAGGTGACGGTCGCTGACCCGGCGGAGAATGCGAAAAAAATCGTCGCGCTCGCAGAGGATGCGGCGAAAAACGGCGCGAAGATTATTGTATTTCCGGAACTTTGCATTACAGCATACAGCTGTGGCGATCTGTTTTTGCAGGAGACTTTACTGCGTGAGGCAAAAACAGCGCTGATCGCGGTCGCGGAACAGACAAAGGAGCTCGATGCGCTTCTTTTTGTCGGTCTGCCGTATGAACATCTTGGAAAACTCTACAATGTGGCAGCCGCGATCAATCACGGGAAAATCCTCGGACTGGTGCCAAAGACCTGCATTCCGAATTACGGTGAATTTTATGAGGCGCGCCATTTCGCGAGAGGGATGAAGCAGGTAGAGGAAACACAGTTTTTACCGGAGCTTCGTCTTCCGATCGGAACCGATCAGATCTTTTGCTGTGACCAGATGCCGGAGCTTCGTGTGGCGGCAGAGATCTGTGAGGATCTGTGGACACCGCAGCCGCCGAGTATCGCACATGCGCTTGCGGGAGCGAATGTGATCGTAAATCTTTCGGCGAGTGATGAGACGACCGGAAAAGACCGTTACCGCACGGCGCTGGTCGCAGGGCAGTCCGCAAGGCTTTTGTGTGGGTATGTATACGCGAGTGCCGGAGACGGGGAGTCCACGCAGGATGTGGTTTATTCCGGGCACAACATTATCGCGGAAAACGGCACGGTATTAAAGGAAGCGAAGCGTTTTGCCAATGAGACGGTCTATTCAGAGTTTGATATCTTCCGCTTGAATGCAGAGCGCCGTAAAATGACAACGTTTGAACAGAAAAGCGGGAATTATGTAAATCAGATATTCCATTTGAAATCCGAGGAGACCACACTGACACGTTTCATCGATCCGGCTCCGTTTGTGCCGGGCAGCAAGGTGGACAGAGACAGACGGTGTGAGGAGATCCTTTCCATCCAGTCGATGGGATTAAAGAAACGTCTGGAGCATACACACTGCAAAAACGCGGTCGTAGGCATTTCCGGCGGGCTGGATTCCACACTGGCGCTTCTTGTCACAGTGCGCGCGTTTGACCTGCTTGGACTGGAACGTGGACAGATCACAGCGGTCACGATGCCGGGATTTGGAACAACGGACCGGACCTATGAGAATGCGGTGAAGCTGATCCGGTGTCTGGGCGCGGAATTCCGGGAGATTCCTATTGCGGATGCCGTGCGCGTCCACTTCCGGGACATCGGGCAGGACGAGACCGTCCATGATGTTACTTATGAGAACGGACAGGCGAGAGAACGGACACAGATCTTAATGGACATCGCGAATAAAAACGGCGGCATGGTCATCGGAACCGGAGATATGTCAGAGCTTGCGCTTGGATGGGCGACTTACAACGGCGATCATATGTCCATGTACGGGGTCAACGCCTCGGTGCCGAAGACGCTGGTGCGCCATCTGGTTTCCTATTACGCGGATGTCTGCGGAGATGAGGAATTAAAAGAAGTGCTCCTTGACGTGTTGGATACGCCGGTCAGCCCGGAATTGCTGCCTCCGGAGGATGGCAAGATTGCGCAGAAGACAGAAGATATCGTAGGGCCTTATGAACTGCATGATTTCTATCTCTATTATATCCTGCGTTTCGGCTATACGCCGTCCAAGATCTACCGCCTGGCGAAGATCGCGTTTGACGGGGTATATGAGAAAGAGACGATCCTAAAGTGGTTGAAGACATTTTACCGCAGGTTCTTTGCGCAGCAGTTTAAACGCTCCTGTCTGCCGGACGGACCGAAAGTCGGTACGGTTGCGGTATCCCCGCGTGGGGATCTCAGAATGCCGAGTGACGCGGCAGCGGCAGCCTGGCAGAGAGAACTGGAAGCGTTAGAAGAATAGGACGTAAAAAAACGGGATATTCCGATCTGGAATATCCCGTTTGGATTATTGAGATTAAGGAAGCTGTTCCTGCAGCACCTGATCCTCCGCTTTCTGGAAAGCGTGACCGTAGATCACGGAGTGCGCGACTGTGGCGAGCACAAAAGCGGTGATCACGTCAAAGACCGAATGCTGTTTTAAAAACATGGTAGCAAGGATAATGCTTGCCATCAGTACAAAGGACAGCCTGCGAACGCCCTTTTTGTTTTTGAAACATTCACTGTTTATAATGGCAATATGTACGCCGAGCGAATTGTAAACATGAATGCTCGGAAAAAGATTGGTGGGAGTATCTGTCGCATACAGCCATTTTACCAGATCCACACAGATATTGTCTCTGGCAAACGTAGTCGGGCGCAGATACTGACCGTTTGGATAGATCGTGGAAAAGATCAGAAAAACAGTCATTCCGGTAAACAGAAACGCGCACAGCTTATACCAGTCTGTGGTACTGTGTAAAAAGAAATACGCCATCGCGAACGCAATGTAAAAAAACCATAAAAAATAGGGGATGACGAAAAATTCGATAAATGGAATATAATCGTCGATCGCCATATGGATGACGTTAAAATGAACCGTCACCTTTTTTTCCAGGTACTGAAACCATGGCAGATAAATCAGAAAATAGAGTAAAAGCAGTCCGTGCTTATATTTCTGAAACCATGCCATAAACCGTTCTTTTGATAAGGTTTTCATAAAACACCAGTCCTTTTCTACAATCGAATCGTATCTAATGTGGGATTATAGCATAAGAAAATAGAAAGAACAATTCTTTTCAAATTATTTTAAGAAATTTTAAGAAAATATTACAATTACCGGAAAACATTGACAATAGATTTGGAAAGATTATATGATAGAGAATGTTTGAGTATATAAGATGAAAGAAAAAAGAGGCAGAAATTATGAAAAAAGAAAAACAGAAAAGAGGGAAAAAGCAGATTGTCTTGATCGTGGCTGGCATCGTGATCGGCGTGCTTGCAGTGATCTATCTGGCGTTTGCTTTTTATTTTCACAGCCATTTTTTGTTCCATACAAAGATCAACGGCACGGACAGTTCCTGTGCGACCGTTTCTGACGTGGAAGATAAGATAAGGAACGGAATCGATGGCTATACACTTTCCATAGAGGAACGGGATGGAAAGACAGAGACGATAAGCGGAAAAGACATATCGGTCACACCGCAGTTCGACGGCAGTCTGGAGGAATGCTTAAAGAAGCAGAATCCGTTTGGATGGATCGCTTCTTTATTTAAGGATTCAGAGTACAGTATGGATACGATGATATCCTATGATGAGGATGAACTGGCGAAGGTTATGAACGATCTGGACTGCATGGACAGTGACACGCAGGTGGCACCGGAAAACGCAAAGATCTCAGAGTATTCTAAGGAAGACGGCTACACAGTGATCCCGGCGGAATACGGAACGACCATCAACGCGGACGCACTGAAAGAGGCGGTAAATAACGCGATCACCAATCTGAATGAGGACATATCCTTAGAGGACAGCGGTTGTTACATAGATCCGGAGATCACAGAGGATGATGAGCAGATCAAAGCTGCGGCAGATACCTTAAATCAGTACGCGGGCGCAAAGATCACCTACGACTTCGGAGATGAAAAAGAAGAGCTTGACGCGTCAGAGATCACTGACTGGTTTACAGTTTCGGATGATATGACGGTCAGTGTGGATGAAGATAAGCTTGCTTCTTATGTAAAAGAGCTTGCGGCATCCCACAATACAGCAGGACAGGATAAAACGCTTACGATGACGGGCGGCGGAACGGTGACAGTTCCGGGCGGAAGCTACGGATGGAAGATCGACCAGGCGGCAGAGCGCGAACAGCTTTTGGCGGATATAAAAAGCGGTCAGTCCGTGGAGCGTGAGCCGGAGTATTCACAGCGCGCCAACAGCCATGGAGCGAATGATTACGGCAATACCTATGTGGAGATCAATCTGACCACACAGCATTTATACTTCTATAAAAACGGAGCGCTCGTGGTAAGTTCTGATTTTGTATCGGGAAAAGTTGCGGCGGATCATGATACGCCGACCGGCGCGTATTTTGTCAACAGCAGGGAGACGAACCGTACCCTGCGCGGGGAAGACTATGAATCCTTTGTAAATTACTGGATGCCGTTTAACGGTGGTGTTGGAATGCATGACGCGACCTGGAGAAGTTCTTTCGGCGGACAGATCTACCTGCGCGGAGGATCACACGGCTGTATCAATCTTCCGGTCAGCGCGGCAAAGACGATCTATGAAAATATCGAAGTCGGGGACGCGGTACTGGTGTTCCAGACAGCGCCGACACCGGATGTGTCAGCACCGCAGGTAACACCGGAAACGATCATTTCCGAGATCGACAGCATCGGACCGGTAACACTGGAGAGCGCGACGATCATGGCAACGATCCGCAGCCAGTATAATGCGCTTTCGGACGAGGACAAGGCAAAAGTAACCAACTACGAGACCTTTGTTGCGGATGAGGCAGCACTGTCAGCGCTTCAGGAAGGCGGACAGCAGCAGTAAATCAAAAACACTAAGAACAGCGAAACGCGTGACGCGGGCGCTGCCGGATAGCAGAGATGGATATCCGGCGGCGCCCGTTTTTTGACTATATGCCGGATAAATGAAGAAAAATTATCAGAAAATTGGGCACATTGACAAGTTGGAAAGAAGAAATTATACTAATAACGGGACATCATAAGCATATGATAGAGACATACAGGAGAAGGACTATGGGAAGAAAAAAGAAAGAGACAATCGAACTGCGCTATTACGATATCCCGCAAAAGGAATACGTTATGGCGCTGTTAGGAGAAGAATGGATACGAGATTATGGACATGGAGTGAACCATCTGCATTTCCATAATATGATGGAAATCGGATATTGCAGGGATGGAAGAGGAACGGTGACGCTGGACGAGGAGACGATCGCGTATGAGCCGGAGACTCTGTGCGTGATCCCGAAGAATTATCCGCATACGACAGACAGTGAAGAGGGACACAAAAGCTACTGGGAGTATCTCTACTTCGACCCGGAGACGATACTTCGGAACATGTATCCGGATAATGAGCTTTACCAGAACAAGTTACTTCGCCTGATCAACCGGAAAGCACATGGGCTGCGGGCAAGGGATTATCCGCAGCTTGTCACGGTTGTGCTCACGATTATGGAGGAGATGCGCGGGAAACGGGAATTTTATACGGATACGGTGAATGCGCTTACTTCGGCGCTCTTACTTGAGATTGCCCGGTTAAACTGCGATAAGCCGGAGGAAATCTTGGAGGCGAGAAGACCGGGAGTTTCCCAGATCAAGAACGCGCTTGATTATATCAGCACCGGATATAAGGAAAGTATCCGGATCGAGATGCTTGCGGAGAAATGCAACATGAGCGAGACACATTTCCGCAGACTGTTTGTGGAATATATGAATATGACGCCGGTCGATTACATCAATATGATACGGGTACAGATGGCGTGCGAACTGATGAAAAAGACGAATGATTCCATGGATGAGATCGCGATGAAAGTCGGATTTGCGACAACCTCCACATTTAACCGCAATTTTAAGCGGATCGTCGGGACGACACCTTATCAGTGGAAGAAAAATCCCGAAAATTACGAGAGTAAACTGCTTTCTTTTCACATTTCTGCCGAAAAAGGATGGTAAAAAATGCATTTATTTCATATTATGGTTGAATATGCATGTTTTGCAGATGATTCTACACACTACAATGGGAACTGATTTGGTATAATGCATATATAATGAAAGACAGAAAGAAATAAAGTGTACAAAATACACAAACAAAAAACAGGGGTAATTTCAAACTGTCGTCATTGTAAATAAACACATTGGGAGGAAAACACTATGAAAAAGAAGATCGTATCACTTATGCTGGTATCAGCAATGGCAGTTTCTATGGTAGCCTGCGGAAGCTCAGACAGCTCAGGCTCCACAGGCACATCCGGAGATTCCGCTGCCGGATCTACCGAATCTGCGGCAGCAGGCAGCGATGAGAACACACTCACCGTGTGGTGCTGGGATCCGGCATTCAACATTTTCGCAATGAATGAAGCTGCAAAGGTATATCAGAAAGATCACCCGGATGTTACCGTAAATGTAGTTGAGACACCTTGGGAGGATGTCCAGACAAAACTTACGACAGCAGCTACTTCCGGAGATTTAAGTACATTACCGGATATCCTTTTGATGCAGGACAATGCGTTCCAGAAAAACGTAATCAGCTATCCGGATGCATTTACGGATCTTACAGACAGCGGAATTGATTTTTCACAGTTTGCAGAAGGAAAAACAGCATACTCTGTAGTAGATGGAAAGAACTACGGTGTTCCGTTCGATAACGGTGCAGTTGTCGGATGCTATCGTACCGATCTCTTAGAGCAGGCCGGACTTACGGTAGATGATTTTACAGATATCACATGGGATCAGTACATTGAAAACGGAAAGAAAGTACTCGAAGCAACCGGCAAGCCGTTGATCTCCATGCAGGCTGGCGAGTGCGATCTGATCATGATGATGCTTCAGTCCGCCGGATCTTCTCTCTTTAACGAGGATGGAACAGCGAATATCATAAATAACGATGTATTAAAAGAGGTTGCTGAAACTTATAAAGAAATGAAAGACAGCGGCGTGCTGATCGAAGTAAACAGCTGGGATGAATATGTTGGTTCCATCACAAACGGTGATGTTGCGGGAACCATCAACGGATGCTGGATCATGGCTTCCATTCAGACAGCAGAAGATCAGTCCGGTAACTGGGCGATCACCAATATGCCAAGACTGGTTGACGCGAAAGACGCTACCAACTATTCAAACAATGGTGGATCATCCTGGGCTGTAACAGCAAACTGCAAGAACAAAGACCTTGCATATGATTTCCTGGCAAGCACATTTGCAGGAAGCACAGAACTTTATGATAACATCCTTTCCTGTGGCGCGATCGCAACATGGGCACCGGCTGGTGACTCTGATGCATATGCACAGCCGAACGATTTCTTCGGCGGCGATGCAGTATCTGCCAAGATCGTAGATTTCGCTACAAAAGTACCGTCTAACATTACAGGCGTTTACTACTATGAAGCTCGTGACGCAGTTGCTACCGCTATTACAAACGTGATCGCAGGCTCTGACATTGATACCGAACTTCAGACAGCAGAAGACACAGTAAACTTTAATATGGGTCAGTAATACTGATATCAGAAGGGGAGAACGGTTCTAACCGGCTGTTCTCCCTTTTTCTTCCAAAACAACATGCGAAGACGCAAAAAGGAGGGAGTTTCCTTGAGTAAGCCATCAAAAAAAATGTCATTGGATAAAAGAAATAACCTGACCGGATGGGCATTCTTAACACCGGCGGCATTACTGATTCTGGTAATGAGTTTTGTGCCCATGGTAAAGGCATTCATTTTGTCTTTCCAGACTGGCGTAGGGGCTGCAATGAAACCCTGCGGCATTTCGAATTACACACGAATGTTCAAGGACACTGTATTTATGCAGTCCGTTAAAAATACATTTTTCTACCTGATCATTCAGGTGCCGATCATGTTGATCCTGGCACTGATCTTAGCTTCGATCTTAAACAACCGGAACTTAAGATTCAAAGGATTGTTTCGTACGATGATCTTTTTGCCGTGTGCGACATCACTGGTAGCATATGCGACCATTTTCCGTACACTGTTTGCAAACAACGGTATCATCAATCTGTTTCTGGTAAAGATCGGTATTTTAGATGCGCCATATTCTTTCCTGACACATCCAATCAGCGCCAAGATCGTCATTATCCTGGGTCTCCTCTGGAGATGGACAGGATACAACATGGTATTTTATCTGTCCGGACTGCAGAACATTGAATATTCCGTATATGAAGCGGCAAAGATCGACGGAGCTTCTCCGGTGCAGACCTTCTTTAAGATCACAGCACCGCTCTTAAAACCGACGATCCTTCTTACAGCGATCATGTCTACCAATGGTACCCTGCAGCTGTTCGATGAATCCGTAAACTTGACAGACGGTGGTCCTGCAAACGCTTCGATCACAATGTCTCATTACATTTACAATATGTCCTTTAAATATGTGCCGAATTTCGGATACGCAGCTGCAATGTCATTCTTTATCCTGATACTGGTTGCTATTCTGGCATTTATTCAGATGAAAGTAGGTGACAAACGTGACTAAAGGTAAAAAAATCTCAATGTATGTATTCTTATGTATTGTGTCCTTTATATCCGTTTTTCCATTATACTGGATGGTATCGGCGGCTACGAACAAGAGCGTGGATGTCACACGCGGACGCCTGATCCCGGGCACATATCTGATCGAGAACTTTAAAAACCTGGTGAATTCCCAGAATATCGGAAGAGCGCTTGGAAATTCATTCAAATACGCGGTCATTCTGACACTGGTATCTCTGGTTATCTGCTCGCTGGCAGGCTATGGATTTGAAATCTTCCATGACAAAGGAAAAGATATCGTGATGAACATCATTCTCCTTGCCATGATGGTTCCGTTTGTAGCAACGTTGATTCCGTTGTTCCAGATGTTTTCCAAAGCGGGATGGTTAAATTCCACGATCGGATTTATTCTTCCGACCCTGTCAACACCGTTCCTTATCATGATGTTCCGCCAGAGCGCGCGTTCTTTCCCGCATGATATTATCGAGGCGGCAAGAATTGACGGATTGTCCGAACTGCGCATCTTTTTCCAGATGTTCATTCCGACGATGAAGTCCACTTACGCAGCGGCAATGACGATCACGTTCATGAACGCATGGAACAGTTATCTGTGGCCAAAGGTAATCATGACCGATGAAAAGAGTATGACAATGCCGATGGTTGTTGCCAACCTGACACAGGGCTATGTCACAGATTATGGTATGCTGATGCTTGCCGTACTGATCTGTACACTGCCGACAGCGGTGATCTTCTTCTGTCTGCAGAAATCCTTCGCAGAAGGTATTACCGGTGCAGTGAAGTAAAAGGATGATATAAAAAACTGAGGCTGTCTCAACGATGGGGGCAGCCTTTTTAAAACAAAAAGAGATGGAGGTACGAAAAAATATGGGTGAATTTCGTTATGAAAAAGTAAAAGATCCGGAATATTTTATGGATCACCGTATGGATGCGCATTCGGATCATGTAGCATACGCGTCCTGGAAGGAATCGGAGAAAGAAAAGAGCAGTTATCGCTATTCCCTGGATGGGATCTGGAAATTTCATTACGCGAAAAACTATGAACAGACGATAAAAGGGTTTGAAGAGACCGGAGTGGACTGCCACAGCTGGGATGACATCCGTGTTCCGGCTCATATACAGATGGAAGGATATGATTCCCCGCAGTATGTAAATGTGCAGTATCCGTGGGATGGGCGTGAGGCGATCATGCCGGGGGAGATCCCGCAGAGATTTAATCCGGTGGCAAGCTATGTGAAATATTTTGAAGTACCGGAGCAGATGAAGGACAAACCGCTTTACATCTCTTTTCAGGGCGCAGAGAGCGGTCTGGCAGTCTGGCTCAATGGAAATTTTGTCGGATACAGTGAGGATACCTTTACACCTTCAGAATTTGAACTGACACCGTATGTGAAAGACGGAGAGAACAAACTGGCAGTGCAGGTGTTTAAATGGACATCCGGCAGCTGGTGCGAGGATCAGGATTTTTACCGCTTCTCCGGGCTGTATCGGAGCGTTTACCTTTATACCATACCGGAAGTCCATATCTATGATATGTGTGTGCGGACGCTTTTGGATGATGCGTACCGGGATGCGGATCTGTCCATTGATCTTACGACAATGGGAGAGGGCGGAGTGGCCAAACTCACGCTTCTGGAAGGAGAAAATGTACAGAAAACTGCGGAAGTAAAGCTGGAAAAAAACAGCCATGTGTCCATTCCGGTTCAGGCACCGCATCTGTGGAGCGCGGAAGATCCGTTTCTTTATGAGTTAAAGATCGAGGTCAAAAAGGACGGAGAGACAAAAGAGTGCATCAGCCAGAAAGTCGGGTTCCGGCGTTTTGAGATGAAAGACAATATTATGTGCTTAAACGGAAAGCGGATCGTCTTTAAAGGCGTGAACCGTCATGAGTTCAGTTCCAAAACAGGCCGTGCCGTTTCCACAGAAGAGATCGTAAAAGATATCGTTACGATGAAGCGCAACAATATCAATGCGATCCGTACCTGTCATTATCCGGATGATTCCAGGATCTATGCGCTTTGTGACGCGTACGGACTTTACATGATCGCTGAGAATAATATGGAGTCCCATGGTTCGTGGGATCCGGTCGCAAGGGGACTGGAGGACAAGAGCGTTGTGGTACCTGGGGACAATATGAAGTGGAAAGGCATGATGCTTGACCGTGTAAACTCCTGTTATCAGAGAGATAAAAATCATCCGGCGATCCTGATCTGGTCCTGCGGAAATGAGTCCTACGGCGGAAAAGTCATCTATGACATGTCAGAAAAATTCCGTTCCCTCGATCCGACCAGACTGGTGCATTACGAGGGTGTGTTCAATGACAGACGCTACAACGATTCCAGTGATATGGAAAGTCAGATGTATCCGTCCGTGGAATCAATCAAAGAATTTTTAAAGAAGGACAGGAGCAAACCGTTTATCTGCTGCGAATACACGCATGCAATGGGGAATTCCTGCGGTGCCATGTTTAAATATACGGATCTGACCGATGAGGAGCCGCTGTATCAGGGCGGATTTATCTGGGATTACATCGACCAGTCTATTTTAAAGAAAAACCGTTACGGGGAAGAATTCCAGGCATATGGCGGGGACTTTATGGAACGGCCGACCGATTACAATTTCAGCGGAAACGGAATCGTATATGGCGGAGAGCGCGATGAATCTCCAAAGATGCCGTCAGTCAAATACAATTACCAGAATATCAGTGTCACGATCGGCGAAGACAGGATCCGGGTGACCAACAAAAACCTCTTTGTAAACACAGATCAGTTTGACTGTGCGGTGATACTCGAAAAAGAAGGACACTTTGTGAAGAAAGTACCGATCGATACCGATGTCGCACCGCTTTCCAAAGCAGAGTATCCGATGCCGTTTGCCCTGCCGGAAGAACCGGGTGAGTATGCGGTCACGGTGTCCTTTACCTTAAAAGAAGATACAAAATGGGCGAAGGCAGGACATGAAGTTGCGTTCGGGCAGGAAATCTTCCGCAAAAAGGGAGAGGAGTGCAAAAAGAAGAATCCGCCGGTAGAAGTGATCTACGGAAAACTGAATCTCGGAGTCCGAGGAGAGAACTTTGATGTGCTGTTTTCCGGGCTGAATGGAGGACTGGTTTCCTACCGCTATGCGGGAAAAGAGATGATTGAAGCGATCCCGATGCCGAACTTCTGGCGTGCGCCGACCGACAACGATTGTGGAAATCTGATGCCGCAGCGCTACGGACAGTGGAAACTTGCCAGTATGTATTTGACACATAAGACGGATGGAATGTTTGACGATCATCCGCCGGTGATCAAACAGGAGGAAGACAGCGTCTCTATCACCTACACGTATCATATGCCGACGACACCGCGGGCGGATTGCGAGCTGACCTATCAGGTGTTTGGCGACGGTACGATCAAAACAAAGCTTGCGTATGTGCCGGTGAAAGAACTGGGCGATATGCCGGAATTTGGCGTGATGTTCCAGATCAACGCGGACTACGATCAGGTGGAATGGTACGGACTCGGACCGGAGGAAACCTACGCGGATCGTACCCAGGGGGCAAAGCTTGGCATTTACCGTAATGAAGTAAAAGATAACCTCGCAAAATATCTGGTTCCGCAGGAATGCGGCAACAAGACCGGTGTCCGTTACGCAAAAGTGACAGACAAAAAGGGAAGAGGAATGCTTTTTGCCGGAGACAATATGAGCTTCAGTGCGCTGCCATACACACCGCATGAGATGGAGAACGCGAAACACGCGTATGAACTTCCACCGGTACATCACACGGTCATCCGTGTGGCAAAGGCACAGATGGGTGTTGCCGGGGATAACAGCTGGGGTGCGAGAACGCACGAAGAATTTTTGCTCCCGGTAAACGAAAAACTGGAATTTGAATTTTCTTTCCGTGGAATCTAAGCAGAAAAAAAGAGAGCTCCTGCACGGCTGAAAACGATCAGCCGGTGCAGGGCTCTTATTTTTGTAATGGCGACGAGGAACGTATCCCGTTTCTGTTAAGCCTGTTGTTCTATGATCTTAAAATCCCATGGCGCAAGGGTGATCTGACTTCCCTGTGCGACCGGCTTTTCCTCTAACAGAGAGATGCCGTCCGGCGCATCATAGGTAAAAGAAGCTTCCCTGTCGGAATAATTGAAAAAGTACCGGATCTTTTTCCCGTTTTCGTTTGTCCCCTCATGCAAAATAAGTGGGAAACGGAAAGCAGGGAGGGAAAGCCCAGCTTCTTTCGCGAAGAAAGCGACCAGGGCATCGAGTGTGCCATCCTCGAAAAAGCATCCGATGTAGCAGGCAAGTCCTTTTCCGTAATGGTTGCAGGTGACTGCGGAATATGCACCCCAGTAAGGATGGTCATAAGAGAGTAGTGTTTCTGCGGTATCCGGTGTCACAAGCTCGATCCAGTCCCTTGCGGTTCCGGTGATGCCGGAAAGTGCGCCGTTTCCTTTTAAAGCAACGTTCTTTGGTGCGGTGAACTGGCTGTAATGCATGCCACAGCAGTCGGTCAGACCATGTGGCTGCATATCCGGATAGATCTTCAGGTGCTCGTTGGAAAATCCGCTTCTTGTGCTTACGATCAGATGACCGCCGTTTCTGACATAGTCGTTTATGCGTGAAAGAACAGATTCTTCCGCCGCATAAAGAGCCGGAACAACAAGCAGGTCGTAGCCGGAAAAATCGGTATCCGCAGGATTTAAAATATCAAATTCGATGTTTAAGCGGTACAAAGAATCGGCAAGCCAGCGCGCGGCATCGTTGTAGGAACTGTTTTCGCGTCCTTTGAACGGGAACATGCGAAGACCGGTCAGGGCCTCGTTGCTTACGAGGATCGCCGCGCGGTTTGTTTTCTTTAAGTGGAGCAGATGGGAGCCGTAGGTTTTCATCTCGGCACCGAGCCTGCATGCTTCAAGGTAAGTCGGGTTTTCGGAAAAGTCGTGTGAGAGCACACCTTTCCAGTAACTTTCCAGTGAGTTGTGGATCGAATGCCAGTGCCAGTACATCACGCTGTCCGCGCCGCAGGACAGATGGCTGTATGCCTGCATGCGAAGCTGCCCCGGATAAGGGAGCCATTCCAGATTTCCCTGTGCTTCGGTCTCAAGGATCAGGTAGTTGGATTTTTTCAAACCTCTTGCAATGCTGCCGCAGAAGTTGATCTCAGCGCCGGTCAGATCGTCCTGGGACGGATGATAGATATCACAGCCTGCGATATCCATGCATTTTGCCGCCTCGAACTGGTTGACATCCGGCTGTAAGCCATAGGAATAGTCGTGCCACTCAAAGTCAAAATTCTGGGTGATGAATTGATCCTCTTTTTTGTATTCGCGCACGAGATCGGACTGCCATGTTAAGAAATCCGTGACAAGCTTACGGCTGAATTTCTCATATTCGGCAGCGAGAGAGCCGTTGATCGTGCCGCGGATATCCGGAAAGTCGGACCAGTCATTCACACGGTTGCTCCAGTAATCCAGACCGAATTCCAGGTTGAAGGCGGAAAGGTCTGGAAACTGCTCTTTCAGATAGGAGACAAACAGTTCCTGGGCGTGCTTTCCGGCTGTCCCGTAGTGCTTGGTCTCATTGTCGAGCTGGTAGCCGATGATACAGGAGCGGTCTTTGATGTGCTCCATCAGCGTGCGAATGATGCGCTCGGCATATTTTAAATAAGTCGGATCGGTGATATCCATATTCTGCCGGTGTCCGTAAAGTGACGGGCCGTCCTTTGTGACGGCAAGAATGGTATCGGATTTCTTCGCGAGCCACGACGGAATGGCGTAGGTCGGTGTGCCGATGATGACATGCATATCATACTTCTCCGCGGCGTCTAACATACGGTCGAGGTGCGTGAAATCAAAAACGCCGTCCTGCGGCTCTAAGGTGCTCCAGGTTGATTCGGCAATGCGGATCACATTCATGTTCGCCTTTTTCATCATCTGCATATCCGTTTCAATGCGGTCAAAGGGCATATATTCGTCATAGTAGGCTGCCCCGAATAAAAGATGATCCATAGTGTAAATTCCCCCTTAAAAAAATAAAATTTACGAAAATCCTGCAAATTGGTTGACGTTTTTTGAAAAAACTGCTAAATTTACAGTAGAACAACCGATTGCGCTAAAAGTATAACATGAGGAACACAAAGTGTAAAGAACAACGTGAAAAATAAGCGGATCTGTTGAAAAATGAAAAAAACTGAAAGCTTAAGGGGGAACGAAAAGTGGGAGAGAGTCAGGAAGAAAATAAGACACTTACGATTGCGGACATCGCGGACGCGCTCGGTGTTTCCAAAACGACCGTTTCACGCGCAATATCGGGAAAGGGAAGGATCGGAAGTGAAACCAGAGAGCGGGTATTAAAGTACATTGACGCGCACAATTATACGCCGAATGTGATCGCGAAAAGCCTTGCGCAGAACAAGACCTACAACCTTGCAGTGGTCATGCCGGGAGATTACGAGCTGATCGATCTGCCGTTTTTTCAGAACTGTATCATGGGGATACAGGAGATCGCATCTTCTTTTGATTATGATATGCTGCTCACCGTCTGTAATAACGCGGATGTCACGAAGTTAGAGCGGATCGTGCGCAACCGGAAAGTAGATGGTGTGATCCTGTTGCGCAGCTTTATGGATGACGTGCAGGTAGAATACTTACAGGAGAAAAATGTCCCGTTTGTGATTACGGGATCTTCCAACTATAAAGGCGTGGTCCAGGTGGATAACGATCACCGCGCCGCATGCCGGGAGCTCACATCGATCCTTTTGATGAAGCGGATGAAAAAGATCGCGCTGATCGGAGGAAATGAGGAGCATGTCGTTACGCAGAGCCGTCTGATGGGATTTAAAGATGCGTTTGCTGACAGCGGAACTGCGGTGGATGAGAGCCTGATCTACATGAACCTGGATAATCCGGTGCTGCTGGACGGAAAGCTTGATGACATCATCAAGCGTGAGGTGGACTGTATCGTCTGTATGGATGACGCGATCTGTATGGAAGTGCTTTACAAGCTGCGCAGAGAGGGAATCTCGGTGCCGGATCAGATCCGTGTGGCGTCATTTTATAACAGCTCCATGCTGGAGACACACGATCCGTCGATCACCTCGCTGGACTTTGACGCAAAGGAACTCGGAATGCTGGTATGCCGGACACTCCTCGATATGATAGAGGGACAGAAGGTACAGAAAAAGACACTGCTCGGTTATGAAGTGCGTCTGCGCGAGTCAACCAAATAAAAAGGTTTACCGATTGCGCAAGAGAGCCGGTATTACACCTGATTTATGTAAAAATGTTGCATGTTGTTAAAACTATGTTGCAGTATAACGGGAAGCGGTTGAAAAGGAAAAATACGCTGTTATAATTGAAAACAGATAGGAAACAGCCAATCCGGAAGGGATTGGAGGAGGATGGCAAAAACAGGCAGGAGGAAGAAAAAATGATTCAGGAAAGAATATTGGATTTGACAGATTATGCACTTGTGACCGGACTGATCGATCCGCAGGATACACGTTATACCATAAACCGGCTTTTGGAGCTTTTCGGGCTGGATGAATTAGAGGATGCAGTCGCAGAAGCGCATCAGGCAACCATAAAGACACAGGAAGACGCGGAGGATGTACTCGAAGCGATCTTAAACGATATGACAGATTACGCGTACGAGAATGGCATTATGGCAGAAAACAGTATTGTTTACCGGGATCTGTTCGATACGAAGATCATGGGACTGCTTGTCGCAAGACCGGGCGAGGTTGTGACAAAATTTAAAGGGCTCTACCATCATCAGTCTGCGCAGGACGCGACCGATTACTTCTATAAACTGAGCTGTGACAGCAACTACATCCGCAGATACCGGATCAAAAAGGATTTAAAATGGACTGCGGATACAGAATTTGGAACACTTGACATTACGATCAATTTATCCAAGCCGGAAAAGGATCCGAAGGCGATCGCGGCAGCGAAGCTGGCAAAGCAGAGCGGTTATCCGAAATGTCTGCTGTGCAAGGAAAATGAGGGCTACGCAGGACGTGTCAATCATCCGGCGCGCCAGAACCACCGCATTATCCCGGTGACGATCAACAACAGTGACTGGTTTTTCCAGTATTCTCCGTATGTATATTACAATGAGCACTGCATCGTATTCAATTCCAAACACACACCGATGAAGATCGAGCGCGCAACTTTCGGAAAACTTTTGGATTTCGTGACACAGTTCCCGCATTATTTTGTTGGTTCGAACGCAGACCTTCCGATCGTCGGCGGATCCATTTTAAGCCATGACCATTTCCAGGGCGGCCATTATGAATTTGCGATGGCAAAGGCACCGGTGGAAAAAGAGCTGACTTTTAAAGGTTACGAGGATGTGAAGGCAGGCATCGTAAAATGGCCGATGTCCGTGATCCGTATTTCCGGAAAAGATAAGGATCGTCTGATCGACCTTGCGGATAAGATCCTGCTTGCATGGCGTGGCTATACGGATGAAGCGGCATTTGTATTCGCGGAGACCGACGGAGAGCCGCACAACACGATCACACCGATCGCGCGCAAACGCGGAGAGAATTTCGAACTGGATCTGGTGCTGCGCAACAACATCACGACCGAGGAACATCCGCTTGGCGTATATCATCCGCACGCAAAGCTGCATCATATCAAAAAAGAAAATATCGGTCTGATCGAGGTTATGGGTCTTGCCGTACTGCCGGCGCGTCTGAAAGATGAAATGGCAGCGCTTGAGACCGCCATCCTTGAGAAAAAGGATCTTCGCGCGGATGAGACGCTCGCGAAGCATGCGGACTGGGTAGAGGAATTTCTGCCGAAATATGATGAGGTAAACAAGGACAACATCACAGAGATCATCCGTACCGAGATCGGTCTGGTGTTCAATGAAGTCTTAAAAGATGCCGGTGTATACAAATGCACCAAAGAGGGCAGAGACGCGTTCTGCCGTTTCGTGGATGCCGTAAATCAGAAATAAAAATACAGGGAAAAAGCGATAAAAAGCGATAAAAAGCAGGATTGCCGTTTTGGAGTGGCGGGAATCCTGTTTTTTTGACTTTTGCACGTAAATATAGTAAAGTAAAAAATGTAAATTTATTCAGAAAGAAGGAAAGAAAATGGTATCAAAAAAAATCAAAAAAGCACTGGAAGGAAGCTCTGTGATCCGTGCCATGTTTACGGAAGGAAAAGAGATGGCAAAAAAATACGGCGCAGAGAATGTTTATGATTTCAGTCTCGGAAATCCGGCGACTCCGGCTCCGGAAGCGGTAAAGGAAGCGATCAAGCGGATCTTGGACGAGAAAGACCCGATGTTTGTGCATGGCTACATGGACAATTCCGGCTATGAAGATGTGCGTCAGGCAGTGGCGGACAATTTAAATCATCGATTTGATACCCATTTTGATTTCCATAACATTATTATGACAGTCGGTGCGGCCGGCGGTCTCAATATCATATTTAAGACGATCCTGGATCCGGGGGATGAGGTTTTAGTATTTGCCCCGTATTTCGGAGAGTACAACAGCTATGCGGCGAATTTTGACGCAAAGACCGTTGCGGTACATCCGGATCCGGAGACATTCCAGCCGGATCTTGGCGATTTCGCGGCAAAATTTACCGAAAAGACCAAGGCGGTCATCATCAACACGCCAAACAATCCGACCGGTGTGGTTTACAGTGACGCGACCTTAAAAGCGATCGCGGACATTTTAAAAGAGAAACAAAAAGCGTATAAAAAGGAAATTTATCTGGTTTCCGATGAACCATACCGTGAACTGGTGTATGACGGACAGAAAGAAAATTTCCTGACAAAATATTATGAAAATACGATTGTCGGTTATTCTTTCAGCAAGTCATTGTCCCTGCCGGGTGAGCGTATTGGTTATGTGGTCGTTCCGAATGAGGTGGCAGACGCAGACACCGTGATCGCGGGCATCAATGTGTCCAACCGGACGCTTGGTTTTGTCAACGCACCGTCTCTGATACAGCTTGCGGTGGCGGAATGCCTGGAAGAAAAGACCGATGTGGCATATTACGATAAAAACCGTACCAGACTCTACGAGGCACTGACCGGATACGGCTATACCTGCATCAAGCCGGAGGGCGCGTTTTACATGTGGGTGAAATCCCCGGATGAGGACGAGGACCGTTTTGTGGAACAGGCAAAGAAATACCATCTGATCCTTGTAAAGGGCGGCGCATTCTGCTGGCCGGGTTATGTGCGGATCGCCTATTGTGTGTCTTATGATACGATCGAGCGTTCCCTGCCGGCGTTTGAAAAGCTGGCAGAGGAGTATCAGTTGAGTGGAAAATAAAAATGAGGAGAAAAAAGTATGAAAAGCTGGGAAGATAATGTGCGGAAGGTCGTTCCGTATACACCGGGCGAGCAGCCGAAAATAGAAAATCTGATCAAATTAAACACCAATGAAAATCCATATCCGCCGGCACCGGGGGTGGAAGAAGCATGGAAAGCATTTGATATCGAGAAATTAAAACTGTATCCGGATCCGGCAGTGAAAGAGTTGGTGGATGCGCTTGCGGAGTACTACGGATTAAAGAGCAGCCAGGTCTTTGTCGGTGTCGGCTCGGATGATGTGCTTGCAATGCTGTTTCTGACATTTTTCAACAGCAAAAAGCCGATCCTGTTTCCGGATATCACCTATTCCTTTTATGATGTGTGGGCAGACATGCTGCGCATCCCGTATGAAGTGCAGCCGCTCGATGAAAATCTGCATATCCGCAAAGAAGATTACTACAGGGACAACGGCGGTGTCATATTCCCGAACCCGAATGCGCCGACCGGTGTGCTGCAGTCTTTAGAGGACATTGAGGATATCATAAAACACAATCAGGATGTCATTGTCATTGTGGATGAGGCATATATTGATTTCGGAGGAAGATCCGCATTGCCATTTATTGAAAAATATGATAATGTGGTCATTGTACAGACTTTTTCAAAGTCACGTTCCATGGCAGGAGCGCGTATTGGTTACGCAATGGCAAACGAAAAGCTGATCCGGTATTTAAATGATGTCAAATACTCGTTTAATTCTTATACGATGAACGCACCGGCGATCGCGCTCGGAGTTCCGGCGGTAAAAGACAGGGAGTATTTCGAAAAGACCGTACAGCATGTGATCGCGACGAGAGAGCGGGTAAAAGTGGAATTAAAGGCACTCGGATTTGTGTTTGAAGATTCCATGAGCAATTTCCTGTTTGTGACACATCCGGAAATATCGATGGTACAGCTGTTTGCGGATCTCAGAAAAGAAGGGATCATTGTCCGGCATTTTGACAAACCGGAGCGTATCCGGGAGTATCTGCGGATCACGATCGGAACGGATGCGCAGATGGATACGTTATTGTCGTTTCTGCGTGAATATTTGAAAAAATAGCTGCAAATCAAACTGAAAGTGAATAGAAAGGATTTCGAATGTTAAAACAATATCTCACCATATTTTTTGTTTCCATGGTGCCACTCATTGAGTTAAGAGGCGCGATCCCGATTTCACAGGGATTTCATCTTCCGCTGTTACAGTCTTATATCATCTGTATCCTCGGAAATATGCTTCCGGTACCGGTGATCTATCTGTTTGCGAGAAAAGTCCTCGAATGGGGAAAAGATAAGCCGCTTATTGGGAAATTCTTTACATTTTGCCTGGAAAAAGGCGAGAAGGGCGGAAAGAAACTGCAGGAAAAGGCAGGACGCGGATTGTTTGTTGCGTTACTGCTCTTTGTGGGAATCCCGGTTCCGGGAACCGGAGCATGGACTGGCACACTGGCCGCCAGCATACTGGATATGGATTTTAAATCCAGCATACTGGCTGTTATGCTCGGCGTATTACTTGCCGGCATCATCATGGGTGTGGTCAGTGTCGGTATTTTCAGCTTTGTGTAACGAGAGGACGCCGTACATAATGGCTCCAGCGATCGCAACAAAGATGGAAATGAACTGTGACGTGGAAAGCGTACCAACGCTTCCGCGGAGCAGATCACCACGGAAAAATTCAATACAGAATCTTCCGATACTGTAAAAGATAAGATATAAGGCGCCGATTCGTCCGGGCGTCTTATTTTTTTTCGCGACCACGCAGAGAACCGCGAAATGAATAAAATCAAGACCGCTGGACACAAGCTGGGATGGGAACAGCGCAACGCCGTTTGGCGCATATGCGGAATCGTGGAACGTGACGGAAAAGGCACTGTCTGTCTCCACACCGTAGCAGCAGCCGGCGAGAAAACAGCCGATGCGTCCAAATCCCTGCGCAAGCGCGACAGACGGAAGGATCAGATCCATATAGGATAAAAAGGAGAGCTTTTTGATCCGGCAGAAAAGAGCCGTGCATAAGATTCCGGCAATGATACCGCCGTACACGACAAAACCGTCTGCAAGATCCGTGACAAGAACATGCGGATCCTTTATGATCTCATCTAAGATCGTGATGTAATATAAAAGCTTCGCACCGGCGAACCCGCAGACCACAGCGCAGATCATGATGGAAAAAACCGGTTCGCTGTCAAGTCCCTTTCTTTTTGCGCGGTACTCTGCCACCAGATAGGCAGCGAGGATACCGATAGCGATCATAAGACCGTAACCGTAGATCGTAATGCTTCCGATCTTCAATAATTCATTATGCATATGAAATACCTCGTGTTTTCTGAATTGTCGATTCAAATGGAACAGATAAAAGTATAGCATAAGAGCCACGGGAAGAAAAGCACATAGTTTTTTCGGGAGGAAAGTGCTACAATAACGGTTGAATAAATGTAAGGAGACAAAATCATGAAGACAGGAGAAGAATTAAAAAATCTGCTGCGTCAGATCGATCATAAAAGTTACAAGGCATATAAGGAAGTAAAAGGGATCTACCGGATGCCCGGGTATGTGCTCGCGGTGGATCATGTACAGGGAGATCCGTTTGCCACACCATCCCGCGTGCGGCTCTTGATCAGCAACAAGAATAATTTTCCAAAAGAAGTCTTTGACACGAAATGGCGTAAGAACGCGGCGGAGGATGACATCCTGCGGAATCTGCACCGCTTTTTAAGAAAGAACCGTGGCGGCAAGAGCGGTTCGGGAAAGAGCGGACTGGTGCTTGCGTGCAGAGCCGGACAGGAAGTGATGGAGCGTGTGGCGGTCGTGCTTTCGGAAGAACAGATCGAAGTAAGGCTTGAAGTGGGCTTTCCGGCTTTCGGTCGCTCGATCGCGGCAGGAGAACTGGAAAAGATCTTTTTTCTGATGTTTCCGGCGATGGCAAAAGAGGTGTTTTGTTACGCAAACATCGATCAAAACAAATTAAAACGCGCGGTGGAACTTGCGGATGACCAGCAAAAGATCCGGGAAGCGCTTGTGGAGAAAAAACTTGTGGCATTTGTGGCGGATGGAGCGATCCTGCCGCGTGAGAGCGGTGTGTCGGATCTGCCGTTAAAGGGAGCAGTGCCGTTTGTCTCCCCGGAGGATCTGGCGGTCACACTCAATCTGCCGCATGCGGGAACGGTGCGCGGCATGGGGATAAAGGAAGGCGTCACGCTGATCGCGGGCGGCGGCTATCATGGAAAGTCAACACTCTTAAAAGCGATCCAGAACGGGGTTTATAACCATATCGCGGGAGACGGCAGAGAGTATGTTATCACGGATGCATCGGCGGTGAAGCTGCGTGCGGAAGAGGGAAGATGTATCCACGACGAGGATATTTCCATGTTCATCAATAACCTTCCAAACCGCGAGGATACCGGACATTTTAGTACGGAGAACGCAAGCGGCAGTACCTCGCAGGCGGCGCAGACCGTCGAAGCGTTAGAGAGCGGGGCACGGGTGCTTCTGATCGATGAAGATACATCGGCAACAAACTTTATGGTGCGCGACCACAAGATGGCAATGCTCGTAGCGGCGGAAAAAGAACCGATCACACCGTATCTTAGCTGTGTGCGCAGTCTGTATGAGGATCACGGGATTTCAACGATCCTTGTGGTCGGAAGTTCCGGCGCGTATCTTTCGGCGGCAGACTGCGTGATCCAGATGGATGAATATGAAGCGAAAGATGTGACTGCCCGTGCGAAGGAGATCGCGGATCCCTATGAGGGCATCCGGGTGGAAAAGAAGGAATGCCTGCATCATAAGATGAAAAGAAAGCAGATTGAGAAAGTGCGTGCGTTTGGAAAAGAGAGTGTTTCTTTTGATAAGGAAGAAGTCATCCTAGGAGATTTGGAGCAGTTAAACGATGAGGGACAGGCGGCTGCGATCGCATATTTTGTGCAGTACGCGCTCACAAATTACGCGGATGGCAGAAAAAATGCCTTAGAACTGACGGAGCTTTTGTACCAGCAGATCGAAAAAACGGGATTTGCCTTGGTGATCCCGGCTTATTACGGGGCAGGCGCGCCTGTGATGCCGAGAAAGCAGGAGGTGCTTGCGGCACTGCTCCGGTATCGGGGAATATAAAAAGCGGTATAAAAAGCGCCCGGAACCTGATGGCTCCGGGCGTTTTTCATTGGAAACTTTATTGTCTTTCAATTTAATTTTCTTCTTTTCCGACAGCAGGGAAAAGACCGGATTTCTTTAAAACCGGATAAAGTGCCATATAAACAATGACAGAAACGATAACGGAAAGTACCGCGTTGATGGAAGTAGCGGCGATATTCCAGGTCAATACGACTTCTGCGGCTGCCTTACCAAGCAGGACACGTTTATAGAAATAACCGAACAGCGGATCAAAGATCACATTAAAGCCCAGTCCGCAGATGGATGCGAGCAGTGTCCATTTAAAGATCTTCTTGCGGTCATTGGTCTTTGTGATCTTACCACAGTGATGTGCAATGATTCCGGTGATCAGACCGATGCAGAACTTTAAGATAAAAGTCTTTGGCGCGTAGATGATGTAGACCGGATCTAAGAGGTCACCGATCGTCATTCCGATCGCACCGCCAAGTCCGCCGAGTACACCGCCAAGTAAAAGGGCGCCCAGGACACAGACTGCGTTTCCAAGATGGATGGAAGTGGCATCGCCGCCCGGAAGGGTGATCTTGATCTGTAAAAAGGTGAATACAACATAGGATAAGGCTGCCATAAGTGCAGTCATTACCATTTTTAACAGCTTCTCATTTCTCATAATAAAATCCTCTTTTCTTTTCGTAAATCCTTATGAGTATATGAGATTAGTGGATTGAAGGAAATAACCAGTTTAATAAAATTTGACCGTACCAGTTTTGCTGCTTATTTCATGGAGGAAGCTGCTTCCTCCGCAAAGTCGGTGCGTACCAGCACACGGTAATCCGGTTTTTCGGAAAGTTCGCCTGCGTCAGATAAGATGGTAAGCAAAAGGTCGTAACTGTCGGCAGAAAAGATGAGGTCACTTTTCCAGGTATCCTGCTTTTTATAGCGGGAAATGATGGAAGAGAGCGTTTCCGCGTCGGTATCCGGGAACTGTGGAGCGATCACAGCCGCAATCTCTTCCGGGGAATGTGCAGAGACATAGAGCATGCCTTTTTGCAGTGCGTTGGTAAATGCCTGAACCGTATCCTGGTTTCCGTTTAAATAGCTTTTTTTCGCGGAAAACGCGGTATAAGGGACATAGCCGGAATCCACGCCGAGCGAGGCGACAACATAGCCGGCGCCCTCCCGTTCCAATGCAGTCGCGGATGGCTCGAATTCTACGGTGTAGTCGCCGTTCCCGCCGGAAAACGCAGCGGCAGTGGAACCAAAGTCAATGCCCTGGTCGATGACAAGATCCGCCGCGGGATCGATGCCGTTTTGCCGTAACACATACTCAAAGACCATTTCCGGCATCCCACCTTTTCGCCCGCCGAGTACGGTTTTGCCTTTGACGTCATCCCAGGAAAATGTATCAGATGGCGCGCGGGCAACGAGAAAATTTCCGGCGCGCTGTGTCAGCTGCGCAAAATTGACCACAGTATCGGAAGCCCCCTCGCTTGCGGCATAGACCGTCGTTTCCGGGCCCATAAAGCCGATGTCAGCCTCACCCGAGAGCACGGCGGTCATCGTCTTGTCGGCACCGAAACCGGTCACAAGTGAAAGGCCGATGTCTTCCTCTTTGAAATAGCCGTTTTCAATCGAAACATAAAGCGGGGCGTAAAAAACAGAATGGGCGACTTCATTTAGCGTAACGGGTGTGAGCGTGGCATTTTCCCGATGGTTCGCGCATCCGAAAAGACCGATGGAAAAAAGAAACAATGCGGGAAGCAGACAGAAGAAAAATTTTTTTGTCATGAAAAGATCCTTATCGTTTTTTACATTTTATGAGGAAAGAAAAAAAGTGTGAAAGTACCCAAAAAGAGTGTTTACGTTCATGCTTTAATATGATAAAATGAAGAAGAACAGAGCAGAGAGAAATGTTCTGCTTTTTTTCGGGAAAAATAAGGAAAGTGAACATAAGAAAGGAAGAATCATATATGAGTAAAAAAATCAGGACGGAAGCAGTAGATCATCTGTTTGATGCGATCTTGACACTTCAGAATAAAGAAGAATGTTATACGTTTTTTGAAGATGTTTGTACGGTAAACGAACTGCTTTCCCTGTCGCAGCGTTATGAAGTGGCGAGAATGCTGCGGGCGCAGAAGACCTATCTCGATATCGCGGAGAAGACCGGCGCGTCTACGGCTACGATCAGCCGTGTCAACCGTTCTCTTAACTATGGCAATGACGGATATGATATGGTGTTTGCGCGTACAAAAGTGAATGAAGAGGAAGAGAAAGAAGAAAAAGAAGAGAACTGATCACTCAGTTCTCTTTTGCTTTTTCTCTTTCTTTTCTGCTTTTTCCTTTTCTCTTGGATCGTTCTTTGGAAGTTCGTCTATGATCTTTTCGATCATCATTTTTTTCACAAACACATCAAAACTTAACATACAGATAAACGAGAAAGTATGAAGAAATTCTTTTTCATCCTCCGGCGCGTCGGCAAAGGTATCAAAGCTGACGTTAAAGATCCTCGTGATATCCTTGGCGAGATGCGAAACCTCATCGTGTTCCAGGCTGAACACTTCGGAATAGATGTCTTCCAGTCCGAGATCGGAATCCGAAGCAAAATGTTTTTCTGTGATGGGATTTAAAATACGCTGCAGATCGCTGATACTTAAAATGTTCTTAAAATAGTAGATAAAGATCAGCGTCAGAACATGCTCCTTGGTATATTTCTTTTTTACCGGCGGCGGCAGCAGATTGTTCTTGGCGTAATTGTTGATCATGGTTTTTGTTAGCACCTTGTCTTCCGGATAGCGTTTCGCGGAGGCAAGCTGGGAATCCATAAAAGTAGTGACCTGATCCATATATAAGTCTATATTCGGAAGATCTTCCGGTTTTACATAATCAATTCTTGACAAACTGGCTAAAATACTGTTCAAGAAATCTTTTGTGTCGATTGTCATAATTTTCACCTCGTGTTCTATTATATAGTATTAAAAACCATATGACAAGACATAAATATTTGGTTTGACAAAAAAACCACTGCATGATAGGGTTATCTGAGAAATAAATTGCAGCAGGAAAGGGAACGGAAAAGATGTACGAAGGGATGAATGAAAAACAGCAGGAAGCGGTGCTGCACACGGAGGGCCCGCTTTTAATACTTGCCGGCGCGGGCAGTGGAAAGACGAGGGTGCTGACACACCGCACGGCGTATCTGATCGAGGAAAAGGGGGTAAACCCTTACAATATCATGGCGATCACCTTCACGAATAAGGCTGCGGGAGAGATGCGCGAGCGTATTGACGAGATGGTCGGATACGGATCGGAGAGTATCTGGGTTTCTACCTTCCATTCAACCTGTGTCCGCATTCTCCGCCGTTTTATCGACCACATCGGATTTTCCACGAATTTTACCATCTACGATGCGGACGATCAGAAGACGTTGATGAAAGACATCTGCAAGCGGCTTCAGATCGATACAAAGATCTATAAAGAACGCATGTTTTTGAATGTGATCTCCCATGCGAAGGACGAACTGATCGATCCGATCACGTTTTCCCTTCAGGCGCAGGGCGATTACACAAAACAGCGGCAGGCGACCGTTTATCAGGAGTACCAGGCGGCACTGCGGAGCAACAATGCCCTGGATTTTGATGATCTGATCGTAAAGACCGTGGAGCTCTTTAAAACGGATGCGGAAGTGCTTGACTACTATAATGAAAAGTTCCGCTACATTATGGTGGATGAGTATCAGGATACGAATACGGCGCAGTTTGAGCTGATCCGTCTGCTGGCGCGCAAATACCACAATCTTTGCGTGGTGGGTGATGACGATCAGTCCATCTACAAATTCCGTGGCGCGAACATACATAACATCTTAAACTTTGAGAAGGAATTTCCGGATGCGGCGGTGATCAAGCTGGAGCAGAATTACCGTTCCACTTCAAATATCTTAAACGCGGCAAACGGCGTGATCAGAAACAACGTCGGGCGGAAAGAAAAAGTGCTCTGGACCGAGAACCCGGTCGGCGACAAGATCGATTTCCATCAGTTTGATACCGCATACGAGGAGGCGGACTATATCGCAATGGATATCGCAAAAAAAGTGCGCACCGGAAAATACCGTTATCGCGACTGCGCGGTACTCTACCGTACCAATGCACAGTCCCGTCTGTTCGAGGAACGGTTTATCGTATCCAACATTCCGTACAAGATCGTGGGCGGCGTAAACTTCTATGCGAGAAAAGAGATCAAGGATCTGCTCGCTTACTTAAAGACGATCGATAACGCGCAGGATGATCTGGCAGTCCGCCGTATCATCAACGTGCCAAAGAGAGGGATCGGCGCGACCACACTGACCCGTGTGCAGGATTTCGCCTACGAAAAAGAGATCAGCTTTTATACCGCGTTAAAGATGGCGGATGACATACCGTCGCTTGGACGAAGCGCAGCAAAGATCAAACCGTTTGTGACATTCATCCAGGCAATGCGCTCGAAGCTGGAATACTTTACCGTATCCCAGATCCTGCAGGATATCATAGAGGAGACCGGCTATGTGCGTGAGCTGGAAGCGGAAGATACGGACGAGGCAAAGGCGCGTATCGAAAATATCGATGAACTTTTAACCAAGGTCGTTACCTATGAACAGAGCGAGGAAAATCCGACGTTGAGCGGATTTTTGGAGGAAGTGGCTCTGGTAGCGGATATCGATTCTCTGGATGAGGACAGCGATTATGTGGTCTTAATGACACTCCACAGCGCAAAAGGCCTGGAATTTCCACAGGTCTACCTTGCCGGTATGGAAGATGGGCTGTTTCCGAGCTATATGTCGATCGCGTCCGACAATCCGACCGAGGAGATCGAGGAAGAGAGAAGACTGTGCTACGTCGGGATCACAAGGGCAAAAGAAAATCTGGCGGTTACCTGTGCACGCTCGCGGATGATCCGTGGAGAAACGCAGTATAACAGGGTGTCCCGTTTTGTAAAAGAGATTCCGTCTGAGCTTTTGGCGGGAACGGTTGCGCCGGAGAAAAAAAATCAGGAAGAAGAACAAAACAGCCGCAGGGCGGAGTTCGCGAAGGCAAAGAGCGCGTTCCGCGCAAAACCGATGGCATTGCAGCAGCAGTCCGCACCGTCGCGCGCGTTCGCGAGTGCGTCAACCGGAAAGATCACGCTGGATTACCAGGTGGGAGATACGGTAAAACACATGAAATTCGGAGAGGGCGTCGTGACACAGATCGTGGAAGGCGGCAGGGATTATGAGGTGACCGTTGACTTTCAGACTGCGGGTGTAAAGAAAATGTTTGCTGCATTTGCAAAATTAAAGAAGATATAAAAAAAATATGAAATCTGTAATTTTTTATAGGCGTAGTGGAAAAGATATGTTATAATTACTGTATCAAATATAGTAACAAAATCAGATAGAGATTACGAATAAAGGAGCGGGAACTATGAACAAGATGGACGAATTAAAAGAGTTGTTAAATGCAAATGTTGTAAAAGTAAACGAGCTTCTGAATAAAAAAGAAGCAGAAGAGGAAAAGAAAAAATCCAAAGTACTCTGCGTCTTTGCAGTGATCGGTGTGATCGCGGCCATCGCGGCAGCAGCTTATGGAATCTACCGTTTCTTTGCACCGGATTATCTGGATGATTTTGAAGATGATTTCGATGACCTGGATGATGACGATTTCTTTGACGATGATGATGATGTATCAGAGGATGAGATGACAGAGGACTAATCCGATCTGGAAAGACAGAGTATAAATGGCACCAGGAGTGTTTTCCTGGTGCCGTTTTTTGGGAGATAAGATGAAAAATAAAGCAGAAAAAAAACATACTGCGGGTGGCTATTTCAGCGAGCGGGATATTAAGTGGGATAAACTGGACAATACGGCAAATCTCTTCCCGGTCATCGCAGGAGAGGATATGACGAACGTCTATCGGATCAGTGTCACGTTAAAAGAGGAGATCAATCCGCAGAAATTACAGGAAGCGCTTGATATTATCCTGCCGAAATTCGGCGGTTTTAATGTCCGGCTGCGCCAGGGGGTATTCTGGTATTACTTTGAGGAGAATGGCAAACGCGCGCCGAAGGTGCGCAAGGAAGATGATTATCCCTGCCGTTTCATCGTTCAGAATAAAAACCGCAGCTATATGTTCCGGGTTACTTATTATGATAACCGCATCAATCTCGAGGTATTCCATGTGCTGACGGACGGGATGGGCGGGATCAATTTTATCAAAGAACTGACATATCAGTATCTGAGACTGGCGCATCCGGAGTTGAAAGCGCGTGTCGGGGATTCGTTAAGCAGTGAGACTTCCTTAAACCGGGAAGACAGCTTTTTAAAGAATTACAAAAAGAGCCATGCGAAGGGCTATAAGAGCGAGCGGGCGCATCTGATCAAAGGGGAAAAATTAAAAAAAGGCGAATTTGGTGTCATGCACGGATTTATGAGCGTTTCCCAGTTAAAAGAGGCGGCGCACCGGTATGGCGTGAGCATCAATGAGTTTCTGGTCGCTGCGACCGCCTACAGCATTTACATGGAGGATATGCACGGAGTGCCGGGAAAACGGCCGATCCGTGTGGCAGTGCCGGTCAATCTGCGCCCGTATTTTAATTCCGTCACGACGAAGAATTTCTTTGTCATGGTGTCGGCAGAGTTTGCTCCGGAAAAAGAATCCTATACGTTTCCGGAGGTGCTTGAGATCGTAAAGGCAAGTCTGCGCGGGCAGATCAATAAGGAGCATTTAGAGGAACTGTTTTCCTATAATGTATCCAATGAAAAGCATCTGATCGCGCGGGCGGTTCCGCTGGTACTTAAAAATATCGCCATGCGTTATGTATACACGATATCCGCACTGGCAAACACGATCACCGTTTCCAACATCGGAAATCTGTCGGTGAAGGAGGAGTATGAGCCGTATATAGAGGGATTTCAGGCATTCATTTCCGTTTCCAAGGGACAGTACTTAAAAGGGACGATCTGCTCCTACAAGGATACGTTGGTGTATACCTTCAGTTCCGTCCTGCGGGATGTTTCCGTACAGCGTGGATTTTTCCGGCTGTTACAGCAGGAAGGGATCGATATTGTCATAGAAAGTAACGGGGTGTATTATGGCTAGATGTAATCAGTGCAAAGTAGAAATAAGGGATAATGTTTCCGTCTGTCCGCTGTGCGGCTGTGTCTTAGATGATGTGACGGAGCAGAAAAACCGCTATCCGAACATCAGGCACAAAGACCGTAAGATCGATCTGGTGACGAGGATCTATCTGTTTGCGGCGCTTCTGGTGGAGGCATTGCTTGTATATTTGAATTTTACGAATTTTCATGGTATTTACTGGTCGGCGATCACGGGAGGCGCGTTCGCGTATGCCTATCTTACCATGCGCTTCGCGATCCTGCATAATGCGGGCTACAAGGCAAAGATGATCATACAGACGATCTTCGGGGTACTCCTTTTGATCCTGATCGACTGGGCACTCGGCTACAACGGCTGGTCGTTTAATTATGTGCTGCCATCCGGGATCATTCTGCTCGATGTCGCGATCGTGGTACTCATGATCGTAAACAGCAGGAACTGGCAGAGCTATATTTTATTTCAGCTCGTCATGATCGTACTCAGTCTGCTGCCGTTTCTGTTTTATGAATTAGGCATTCTGACGGAGCCGTTCGTCAGCCTGATCGCACTTGCGGCATCGGTATTTTTATTTGTCGGGACACTGATCATAGGCGGAAGAAGAGCATCTGCGGAATTAAAAAGAAGATTTCATGTGAGGTAAATAGATGGAATCCAGTATACAGGGAAAAATGATCCGTGAGCTGATCGCGCATTTCTCATCGGATCTGCTCATTGGAAAAAAGATAAAAAATGGAGACCTGCGGAAAAAGCTCGTGAACGTGGAGCCGCGCTGGCGCTGCCCGGAAGGGTTTTCATGGACGGAAATACAAATGAAAGATTTTACGATGGACTGGCTGGTACCGGAGGAAAATAACCGTGAGAAAGTGGTGCTGCAGCTTCACGGGGGCGGCTATATCGCGGGAATGCGGAATGCGTACAGGACATTTGGTGTGGTATATTCCGAGCTTGGCGGAAATATCAGTGTGCTTACGCCGGATTACCGTGTCGCGCCGGAGCATCCGTTTCCGGCGGCGTTAGAAGATGCGCTTGCCGCGTTTGATTGGCTGCTCGCCCAGGGATATGCGGAGGAAGATATTATCCTGGCGGGTGACTCGGCAGGTGGAGGACTGGTCATGTCCCTCTGCTTTTTACTGCGCCAGCGGAAGCGGAAGCTGCCGTGTGGGATCGTCGCGATGTCTCCGTGGACAGACCTGACGCAGAGCGGAGATTCCTATGTCATAAATTTTGAGCGGGATCCGCTGTTTGGAAAGACGAAGGACAGTATGATCTATAATAAAGATTATATTGGGGACGCGGATCCGAAGAATCCTTATATCTCGCCGTTGTTCGGGAAATTTCACGATTTCCCGCCGATGCTGATTCAGGTCGGATCGTATGAAATGCTGCTCAGTGATGCAGTCGATGTTGCAAACAAAGCAAAAAAAGCGGGCGTAAAAGTACGCCTCGCCGTATATGAAGGAATGTTCCATGTGTTCCAGATGGGACTTCGGATGATGCCGGAGTCCCAAAAAGCCTGGCATGAGGTGGAAGAATTCCTGACCATATTACGGCGGGGCGAAGCTTAGACAAACCCGCAAATTTAGTTTAAGGGCTTACTGTTGGACAGATGTGAAACATTCATGTACACAGGAAGCCCGTTTTTATATGTGACCGGAACTTCTCCCTGGATCAGCGGACGCAGATAGTCCAGTAAAGGTTCTCTGATGTCGTTTCCGGCTTCGGAGATCCACTCGGTCGGAACGGATTTCGCTTCGTTTGCGATCGATTCGATCCGGGCGTGGCCGTAGGATACCTGATACGGGGTATTGGACGTACGTTTCAGTGTGACCATGGAAGCGGTGAGCCCTTCCTCGGCACAGGCAACTGCCTTTTCTCCGAGCAGGAAAGATTCATCGAGGTCAGTCTTGGAAGAAAGGTGGGAAGCGCAGCGCTGTAACACATTTACTTCGATGGAACGCACCTTGACATGGATGTTTTCCTTGATCATATATTCCAGACATTTTCCGGCACCGCTTAACTGGCTGTGGCCGAAGGTATCTGTGGAACTTTCCGATGCGCTGATATAATTGCCGTCGGCGTCATGGATGCCCTCCGAGATCGCAACAATGACATTGTTTGTGGTCTCAAGCAGTTTTTTTACATCGCGAAGGAAAGCGTCCTTGTCGAAAGCCACTTCCGGCAGGTAGATCAAGTGCGGAGCAGTGGAATATTCATTTCTCGCAAGCGCGGACGCAGCGGTGAGCCAGCCGGCATCCCGTCCCATGATCTCAACGATCGTGACACTTTTTACCGCATAGATAAAGGTGTCGTGCGCGATCTCGAGAATAGAGGAGGCGATGTATTTTGCGGCGGAACCAAATCCCGGGGTATGGTCGGTTTCCATCAGGTCGTTGTCGATGGTTTTTGGAATGCCGATGATACGGATGTCACTTCCGATCTTTTTCGCGTAGTTTGATAATTTTAAAACAGTATCCATGGAATCGTTGCCGCCGATATAGAAAAAGGCTTTGATATTTAACGCCTCGAACTGCTGAAAAATATAAATATAGGCGGAATCGTCATCCAGAAAATCCGGCAGTTTAAAACGGCAGGAGCCAAGATACATAGCCGGTGTATGGGTCAGCGTAGAAAGTGCATCCGGCTGCTTTTTGACAAGCTCGCTGAGATTCATGATATTATCATGTAAAATACCGAGAATCCCATTGATGGAACCGTATACGGTATCATATTGACTGGATTTTGTAACCCCGCTTATCACGCCGGCAAGACTTGCGTTGATCGCAACGGTCGGACCGCCGGACTGGGCTACCATGCAATTTCTTTCATGCTGCATTGTATTCATAAAAAACTCCTTTGGATAAAAATCATATTGTAAAGATACGTTTCCTATGATATAAGATAAAAAAGAAAATGGCAAGACTGCGACAGAAAAAAATGAGGAAAGGATCGTGAAAAACATGGCATGTGATCTGTGTCCGAGGGCATGTAAGGTGGACAGAAGCGCGGGCGAACGCGGCATATGTGGAGAAACGGATCGCGTAAAAGTGGCGCGGGCGGCGCTTCATATGTGGGAAGAACCCTGTATCTCCGGGAAGGCGGGATCAGGTGCGGTCTTTTTTTGCGGCTGCGCGCTACACTGCGTATTCTGCCAGAACGGAAACATCGCGAACGGAACGGTGGGAAAAGAGATCACCGAAGAACGGCTGGCGGAGATCTTTTTGGAATTGCAGGAAAAAAAGGCAAACAACATCAATCTCGTAACGGCAGGGCAGTTTGTGCCACAGGTTGTGCGGGCACTCCGGCGGGCAAAGGACAGGGGACTTGGCATACCGGTTGTGTATAATACGAGCAGTTATGAGAATGTGGATACGATAAAAAGATTAGAAGGACTTGTGGATATCTATCTGCCGGATCTGAAATATGTGGATGAAAAGCTGAGCGCGAAATATTCCCATGCGCCGGATTACTTTGTAACGGCGCAGGCGGCGATCCGGGAGATGGTGCGACAGACCGGAAAACCGGAATTTGCGGTAAGCGGGGAGCAGAGACACATTTTTGCCGAAGAATATAATGACCGCTGCGACGAAGACGCGGAGATCCTGATGAAAAAAGGTGTGATCGTAAGACATCTCCTTTTGCCCGGATGCGCGGATGACTCCAGGCGGGTGATCGCATACCTGCTTGACACTTACGGGGAAGAGATCTACATCAGTATCATGAACCAGTTCACGCCGCTTACCGGGCTTTCCTCTTTCCCGGAATTAAACCGGAAGATCTCAGACGAAGAATATGAGCAGATCATTGATTTCGCGATAGAGCATGGGATCTCGAATGCTTTTATACAGGAGGGCGGAACGGCGGAAGAAAGTTTTATCCCGCAATTTGATCTTGAAGGAGTATAAAAAAATCTGGACATATCGCAGAAGCAGTATTATATTAGTTACTATATGGGCATTTAAAGTGGAGGATAGAGAAGATGATTAAGGTAGTAAAATTTGGTGGAAGCTCTCTGGCAAGCGCGACACAGTTCGCAAAGGTCGGAAACATCATCCGGGCAGATGAAAACCGCAGATATGTGGTACCGAGTGCGCCGGGAAAAAGAAACGCGAAGGATACAAAAGTAACGGATATGCTTTATCAGTGCTATGCATTAGCTGAGGCAGAGGAAGATTTCCGTATTCCGTTAAAAAAGATCAAGGAAAGATATGATTCGATCATTAACGGACTTTCTTTGAAGACATCCCTGGATGAACAGTTCAAGACGATTGAAGAGAACTTTAAAAACAAAGCAGGAAAAGATTATGCCGCATCCCGTGGAGAATATTTAAACGGTATCGTCATGGCAGACTACCTGGGCTATGAGTTTATTGATGCAGCAGAAGTCATCTTCTTTGATGAAAATGGCAATTTTATGGCAGACAAGACAGATGAAGTGCTGTCTGCGCGCCTCAAAAAAGTAGAACGTGCGGTGATCCCGGGATTTTACGGGGCAACTGAGGACGGAAAAGTAGTTACGTTCTCCCGTGGCGGTTCTGATATTACAGGTTCGATTGTCGCAAAGGCAGTAGATGCGGATCTGTATGAAAACTGGACCGATGTATCGGGTGTGCTTGTAGCAGATCCGCGTATCATCGACAATCCGAAAACAATCAAGGTCATTACTTACCGTGAGCTGAGAGAGCTTTCCTACATGGGAGCGTCCGTACTGCATGAAGACGCGATCTTCCCGGTAAGAAAAGCGGGTATTCCAATCAATATCCGCAATACCAACGCACCGGAAGACGACGGTACACTTATCGTAGAGAGCACCTGCCGTCAGCCGGAATATACGATCACCGGTGTGGCTGGTAAAAAAGGTTTTGTAGCGATCAATGTGGACAAGGACATGATGAACTCCGAGATCGGTTTCTGCCGCAAAGTGCTTCAGGCATTTGAGGAGAGCGGAATCTCGATCGAACATATGCCGTCCGGTATTGATACCATGACCGTTTTTGTACATCAGGAAGAATTTGAAGGCAAGGAACAGGAGGTTCTTTCCACGATCCATAAGCTTGCAGAGCCGGATGTCATCGACCTTGAGCCGGGTCTTGCGCTGATCGCGGTCGTAGGACGTGGTATGCGTTCCACCAGAGGAACAGCCGGAAGAATCTTCTCCGCGCTTGCGCATGTGAACGTCAATGTAAAGATGATCGATCAGGGTTCCAGTGAGCTTAATATCATCATCGGTGTAAAGAACAGCGATTTTGAGACTGCGTTAAAAGCAATTTATGACATCTTTGTAGTAACACAGTTATAAAAAATAATCGAAGCGAATATCAAAAAGAGCGTCAGGTCTGATGCATCCCGTTTTTTCGGGAGCACCAGGCAAGGCGCTCTTTTTGCAGTGGTGATAAGGCAAATGGATGCACAAAGCGCATTCCGTCCCCGTGATGACGAGTGTTTCCGCCCTTAAATAAATAATTTGACAATAAATCGAACTTATAGTACGATAAACGAAACGATAGTGCGAAAAAGGGAGAGAAGGAAATGCCAGGAAAGAAAAAAGAATCGTTGACAAGATTCAACCGGGAAAATATCATACAGTCCGCCAGAGCTCTGTTTGAGAGCAGGGGCATAGAAAAGACAACGGTAGATGACATCGCAAAAGAGGCGGACTGCAGCAAGTCAACCCTGTATGTTTATTTTAAGAGTAAGGAGGAGATTTTGCAGACGATCCTGTTAGAGCAGATGGAGCAGCTTCTTTCTCTTTTAAAGGAGAATATCGAAAAGGAAGGGAAATTCCGGGACAATTATCATGCGGTCTGCAAAGCGATGGCAGATTACGAGAAAAAGTATCCGATCTACTTTTCCTGCATGTTAGAAAAGATCGAACTGCCCGAAGGGCAGGAAAAACCGGATGCGCCGGATGTCCGGTGGCAGATCTATGAGACAGGGGAGGCGCTGAACGAGGAAGTGATTGTTCTGTTAAAAAAAGGAGAACAGGAAAGCGTGCTGAAAAAAGGAATGGATCCGGTTCTTACCGCAATGTTTTTCTGGTCGGGGATCAGTGAGATCATACGCTTCTCCGGACAGAAAGAGCAGTATTTGAAACGACGGATGAACATGAGCCGGGAGGCTTATATGGATTACGCGTTTTCGCTGCTGTTAGAATCGATTTTGGCATAGAGAGGAAAAGGAGAGAAAAAATGAGATCATGGAAAAATAAGATCGCGGCGGTAATTCTTCTGGTGGCAGTCAGTGGCGGCGTAACGTATTATGCCAGCTTCCTGTCCTACAAAAACACAGTAGATAACATAGAGATCACAGATATGACGGCAGAGGGAGTTTCGGACGGAACCTATGAGGGGGAAAGCGATGCCGGATTTGTCCGTGCGCGTGTAAAGGTTACGGTAAAAGAGGAAAAAATCGTGGATATCGTATTGGTAGAGCACAAAAATGGCCGGGGAAAAAGGGCAGAAAAAGTAGTGGATGAGGTTTTGACGGAGCAGACAACGGATGTTGAAACGGTGAGCGGGGCCACCAATTCCAGCCTGGTGATCTTACAGGCAATCGAGCGGGCGCTTGAGAAGGGAGCGGACAGTGGGACAGAAGCATAAAAATGAGAGAGAAAAGACCGACTGGGGCGTGCTTTATTTCAGTGGAACCGGAAATACCAGATACTGCGTGTCGCTTCTGTCGGACAGCCTGGGGAGGAAGGAGATACCCTGTCCGATAGAGAAAAAGGAAGCGGTAGAAGTGCTCCGTTCCCACGAAGCGCTGATCCTTGCCTATCCGATCCAATACAGCAATCTGCCGGATATTGTCCGTGTTTTTATCGAACAAAATCGTGAATGCTGGCGTGGAAAACAGGTATTTCTCGTGGCGACCATGGGTTTATTTTCCGGAGACGGAACAGGTGTGGCGGCACGTCTGCTGAAAAAATACGGCGCGGTGGTCACAGGAGGCGTACATATCCGGATGCCTGATTCTGTCGCGGACGTAAAGACGCTGATCAAACCCGAGAAAGAAAACAGACAGATCGTCGCGGCGGCAGGAGAAAAGGTGCGGCGGACGGCGGAGAGGATCAAACAGGGAAAAATGCCGAGGCAGGGACTTGGAGTTTTTTCCCACCTGCTCGGACTGTTCGGACAGCGGCTGTATTTTTGGAATGCGGCACAAAAATATAAAAACGCGCTTAAGATCGATACGAAAAAATGCATGGGCTGCGGGCAGTGCGCGGCATGTTGTCCGAGGGAAAATCTTTTTATGAACGGGAAGATTCCGCATCAGAAAGGAAACTGTACGATGTGCTATCGGTGTATCAGTGCCTGCCCCGCACAGGCGATCACCCTGATCGGCAAAGAAGTGGTGGAACAGATATGCATTGAAAAATTTCTCTGACCGGAGAAAATGCAGCTTTAAGCGGAATGCCAATTTACATAACATATGTACCACATATGGAACACGTTTTCCTTTACACTTGATCTATCACAAAGTCAGGTGGAAAGGGAGCGTGTTTTTTTATGGAAGAAAAGAGAAAGCCGATCATTGCCGTAGATTTTGACGGGACACTCTGTGCGGACTGCTATCCGGGGATTGGAGCACCCAACCGGGGGCTGATCCGGTGGCTGGCCGGGGAAAAAGAAAACGGGAGCAGGCTGATCCTCTGGACCTGCCGCTGCGGCGAGCTGCTCTTGGAAGCGGTGCTGTGGTGCGGAAGACAAGGGCTGGCTTTTGACGCGGTCAATGATAATTTAGATGAAATCAAAATGCGCTACGGAAGCAATGCGCGGAAAATATTTGCGGATATCTATATCGATGACCGCGCCTGTGTGCCGGAAGCGGCGCTGGCATGGCAGCAGGGAAAACAGGCGGATGGGTGAGCCTGGATTTATCGACAGATTAAGGTTGACTGGTTATGCATTATTTCCTATAATAAGACTAACTGTAGGCGGATGGAAAATGGCTGCCCGCGGATATACGAAAGCCATAGATATGGCGCAGGAGCGTAGGAGATAAGATGAAGCACATAAAGAAAATAGTAATCATAATGATGGCGGGAACGATACTTTGCAGTGGACAGCCGGTGACGGTGCATGCGACAGCAGTGACATCGGAGAATGGACAGGCAGCGGCATCCGATGATAATTCCCTCTCCTCCCTGTCTTTGTCGGAAGGACAGATCTCACCGGCATTACAGGCGGGAGTAACAAAATATACAGCAACCGTACCAAACGATGTGACAGAAGTAGAAGTGTCGGCACGGACGACGAATGCGAAAGCATCGATCACTTCGATCAGCGGGAATACCAATCTTTCTGAGGGTGAGAATCTGATCAGTATCGTGGTGACAGCGGAGAACGGGTCAGCGGCGACCTATAAGATCACAGTGACCAGAGAAACTGCCAATGCGGCAGGCGTGGCGGGCGGAGATCTTGACGGAACCGGTACCGGGGATGAAACAGACGTGGTACCGATCGCGGAAACAGAAGAGTCCGTGCCGGTAGCGGATGGCATAGATTCGTCGGATGAGCAGATGGAGTCTGACAGTACACCTGCGGAACAGTATGAGGCGTTGAAAGAAAAATATGACAGTCTGCATGACAAATATGAGGAGTTAAAAAAGCATGATCAGAGCAAAATCTATGGGTTGACGGGAGCGTGTGTCGCACTTGCGGTCATCTGTCTGATCCTGTTCTGGCGCAGAAGAAAAGATCAGGAAGAGGATAATCTCTTCGATGATGATGACTACGAAGAGAATGGATATGAAGAAGATGATTATGCAGAAGATGGCTACGACGAGGATTACGGGGAAGACTATGAGGAGGACTACGAAGAAGCCGAAGATCGTGGAAATGAGCCGGAAGAGACAGATGAAATAGAAAATGAAGAAGATTACGGCGAAGAAGATGCAGACGACGATGCAGAAGCGGATGATGACGATTACGAAGACGACGAGGACTACGACGTAGAGGAAGACTACGAAGAAGGCTATGACGAAGACGAGGCATATGAGGACGAGGTAGATTACGAAGAGGACGAACCGGAAGAAGATTATGACACGGCTTATGATGAAGAGTTTGAACAGGAGGAACCGGAAACAAGAAAAAGAGAGCGTTCTTCCAGAAAAAAACACGGCAGAAGAGAAAGTACGGAGGATAAACTGGAAGTTATTGATTTCAATGACTTATAGGAAGAAAAGATATGGTTCTGGAAATAGATTTTGAAAGCGATGAGGCTTTTTATATGCAGCTGCGCAATCAGGTGATCATGGGAATTGCAACCAGACAGCTGCATGAGGGAGATACGCTTCCGTCGGTGCGGCAGCTCGCGGATACGGTCGGGATCAATATGCATACGGTAAATAAAGCGTACAGCATGCTGCGTGAGGAGGGATTTCTGACGCTGAGTAAACGTACCGGCGCGGTGATCGCACTGGATGCAGACCGGATCCGGGCACTTGAGGAGACCGGGGAGGCGCTGCGGATGGTGCTTGCGAGAGCCAGGTGTAAAAATATTTCAAGACAGGAAATCCATGATCTGATAGATGAAATTTACGACAATTTTTATTAATGGAGGATGACTTATGCAAAAGCCATATACAAAAAAAGCAAAAAAGGCAATGGACCTTGCTGCGAAAACATCAAAAGTCATGCACCATAACTATATTGGAACGGAACATATTCTGGTCGGGCTGCTGCGGGAGCGGACTGGTGTTGCCGCAAAAGTATTATTGGATGCAGGAATAGAGGAGGAAAAGCTGACGGAACTGATCGAGGATCTGATCGCACCGTCAGCTTCTGTTGCGGTGTTAGACCCGGACGGATATTCCCCGAGAACAGAAAAAGTTTTAGAAAACGCGGATAAAGAAGCCGAGCGTTTTCATTGCAGGGAAGTTGGGACGGAACACCTCCTGATCGCACTGATCAAGGAGACGGACTGCGCGGCGGTGCGTCTTCTCAATACACTGGGGGTAAATCTGTCCAAGCTGTTTGTTGAGATACTGATCGCAATGGGAGAAGATCCGAATCAGTACAAAGAGGAACTTCAGGGAACGAAGAACGGAAAACGTGCCAATGCGGAACTGACACCGACACTGGATCAGTATTCCCGCGATCTTACCCGTATGGCGGCAAATGGAGAACTGGATCCTGTAATAGGCAGAGAAAAAGAGATCGACCGTGTGATCCAGATACTGAGCCGCAGAGGAAAAAACAATCCGTGCCTGATCGGGGAACCGGGTGTCGGAAAAACCGCGATCGCAGAAGGACTGGCAGAGCGCATCGCGTCCGGGCTGGTGCCGGAGACGGTTGCCGGAAAACGCGTGGTGACCTTAGATCTCTCCGGAATGGTAGCGGGATCAAAATACCGTGGAGAGTTTGAGGAACGGATCAAGCGCGTGATCCGCGAGGTGATCCTGGCGGGCAATATCCTGCTCTTTTTAGATGAACTGCATACGATCATTGGAGCCGGAGGAGCGGAAGGCGCGATCGACGCGTCTAATATTTTAAAACCGTCTCTTGCACGCGGAGAGATCCAGCTGATCGGTGCGACCACGATCGAAGAATACCGCAAATACATTGAAAAAGACGCAGCACTGGAGCGCCGTTTCCAGCCGGTCAATATTGAGGAACCTTCTGCGGAGCAGACCGTTCGGATCTTAAAAGGACTGCGCCCGCAGTATGAGGCACATCATCATGTTACGATCACAGATGAGGGCATTGCGGCGGCAGTAACGCTGTCCACACGCTATATCAATGACCGTTTCCTGCCGGATAAGGCGATCGATCTTATGGATGAAGCGGCAGCGCGGGTGCGTCTGACCGGATTTAAGACACCGGAGCAGATTTCTGGTTATGAGACAAAGATCCGGTCATTGGAACAGGAACTGGAACAGGCACTGATTCGCCAGGAATTTGAACACGCGTCAGAGATCAAGTGTGAAAAAGAAGAGTTAGAAAAAAAATACGAAAAAGCAGTAAAGAAATATCATAAAGATGCCAATCGAAAGCAGCTTACCGTTGGAGAAAACCAGATTGCGGCAGTTGTGGCAGAGTGGACAAAAATTCCGGTGAGCAAGCTGACAGAAGATGAGGCAGCCCGCCTGAAAAAACTGGAAAAAACACTCCACAAACGCGTGGTGGGACAGGAAGAAGCCGTGAGCGCGGTCGCACGGGCAGTGCGGCGGGGACGTGTCGGCTTAAAGGATGCGGGCAGACCGATCGGATCTTTCCTGTTTTTAGGCCCGACAGGCGTCGGAAAAACAGAGATATCCAAGGCACTGGCGGAAGCTATGTTTGGCGACGAGAGCGCGATGATCCGCGTTGATATGTCCGAATATATGGAAAAGCACAGTGTCTCCAAAATGATCGGCTCACCGCCTGGATATGTGGGATATGAAGAGGGTGGACAGCTCAGTGAAAAAGTGCGCAGAAATCCATATTCTGTCATTCTCTTTGATGAGATCGAAAAGGCGCATCCGGATGTGTTTAACGTACTGCTCCAGGTGCTCGATGACGGCCATATTACCGATGCGCAGGGCAGAAAAGTAGACTTTAAAAATACGATCATCATCATGACATCCAATGCGGGTGCGCAGTCGATCGTGGAGCCGAAAAATCTCGGGTTTGCATCGGCGGAGAGTGAAAAACATACCTACGAGCGCATGAAAAACGGCGTGATGGAAGAGGTAAAACGGATCTTTAAGCCGGAATTTTTAAACCGTATTGATGATATCATCGTGTTCCGTACGCTGAATAAGGATGACATGAAACAGATCGTCACATTAATGACAAGGTCACTGGTGAAACGCTGCAAGGAACAGATGGATATTACATTAAATATCCGCGATTCCGTGAAAAAATATATCGTGGAAAAAGCATATGATCCGAAGTACGGGGCACGTCCGCTCCGGCGCATGATCCAGACCAAGATCGAGGATACACTGGCAGAGGAGATACTGTCCGGAAATATCAAAGGCGGAGACGTGGTGGATGCAGGAATACGCAAAGATGAGGTGCATTTTACCGTAAAAAATTAATAGTAATTTTATAGAAATTAGCTGGAAAAATAGCTACCGGTATTATATAATATAGCACAGAACAAAAAGTTCTGGTGTGGTGGAGAGAGCCGCACATACTGACAGGAGGATAAAGAAATGGCTGTAATTAAAGAGCTGATCCGTACAGAGGCAAACGGAACGATAAGTTTTGGAGATTATTCCTTGGATGCAAAGGCAAAATTGGACAATTTTGAACATGACGGAGATTTATATAAAGTAAAGACGTTCCGTGAGATCACCAAGCTGGAACGCAATGGAATGTTTGTTTATGAATCTGTACCGGGAACTGCTGTGACAGAGCTTTCTGTGACAGAAGACGGAATGACATTTCAGGTAGAGGGCACTGAAGACGCAGAGATTACCCTTGGGCTGGAAGAAGAAAAAGATTATCAGGTTTCCGTGGAAGGAGTTTCGGCAGGTCAGATGAAGACAAATCTGGGTGGCAAACTGACCATCAGTGTAGAACTCGATCCGGAAAAACCGGTAAAAGTAGCGGTAGTCCGTGCATAAGCGGTTGCGGGACCCGCAGTGATAAAATTAAAAAAGACAGAGAGCGCATGGAAGAAAGCGACAGACTTCTGATGCGCTCTTTTTTCATGTTACAGGGCAGATACAAAGTGAGGAGGAGTCAGATGGCAAAAGGAAAAACATCCGTATTTTTCTGCCAGGAATGCGGATATGAATCGGCAAAATGGATGGGGCAATGCCCGGGGTGTCATGCATGGAATACCTTCGTGGAAGAAAAAGTGGAAAAAAACTCGCCGGCAAGAAAGCGTGCGGCAAATGAAGTGACCGTGTCCACGCTTTCGCAGATCGAGACCCGGGAAGAGATGCGCATTACCACAGACATTGAGGAACTGGACCGAGTGCTTGGAGGCGGCATTGTAAAAGGCTCGCTGGTTCTGGTTGGCGGAGACCCGGGGATCGGAAAATCAACCCTGCTTTTGCAGGTGTGCAAAAATCTTTCCAGACAGCGTAAGCGGGTGCTCTATATATCGGGAGAGGAGTCGCTGCAGCAGATCAAGATCCGTGCGGAACGCATCGGGGAATTTTCGGAAAGCCTGTCTTTGCTCTGCGAGACAAATCTGGATACGATCCATGAGATCATAAAAAAAGAAAAGCCGGAGATCGTGGTCATAGATTCCATACAGACCATGTATAACGAGACCGTATCCTCTGCACCGGGGAGCGTCTCCCAGGTGCGCGAATCCACGGGGACACTGATGCAGATTGCAAAGGGGATGGACATAGCGATATTTATTGTAGGACATGTGACAAAAGAGGGCGTTGTTGCAGGACCGCGCGTGCTGGAACATATGGTAGATACGGTGCTTTATTTCGAGGGAGACAGGCATGCTTCCTATCGTATCCTGCGTGGCGTAAAAAACCGTTTCGGTTCCACGAATGAGATCGGTGTATTCGAAATGCGCCAGGATGGTCTGCACGAGGTGGAAAATCCATCCGAGTATATGTTAAACGGAAGACCGAAGGACGCCTCCGGATCTGTGGTGGCATGCTCGATGGAGGGGACGCGTCCGATCCTGATCGAGGTACAGGCACTGGTGTGCCACAGCAATTTGGGAATTCCGCGGAGAACAGCGGCGGGCACAGATTATAACCGAGTCAATCTGCTGATGGCGGTGCTGGAAAAACGGGTGGGCTTGCAGATGTCCGCCTGTGATGCCTATGTCAATATTGCAGGCGGGATCCGGATGAACGAGCCGGCTATCGACCTTGGCATCGTACTGGCACTGGTATCCAGCTACAAAGAAACCGCTATTGACGACAAAACTATATGTTTTGGAGAGGTAGGCTTAAGTGGGGAAGTGCGTGCGGTCAGCATGGCGGAACAGCGTGTGGCGGAAGCAAAAAAGCTGGGCTTTACCAGATGTATTCTGCCAAAAGTGTCTTTGCAGAATATGCAGCCGGTGGAAGGCATCCGGTTAGAGGGCGTGGAGAGCGTAAAAGATGCGCTCCGGCTGGTATCCAAGTAAAAGTGCAAGTTGAGTGAACAATTCAAACAATTTGAATAAAACGGAGATAAAAACTTTTTTTAAAAAAGATGTAGAAATGTGGTTGACAGGGCAGACATAAGATGGTAGTATATACAAGCTGACCGTGAGGAAAGCAAAAACACAAAGATGGTATTGACATTACAGAATCTGCGTGTTATAGTATTTATTGCTTTGTCAACGACAGAAAATAAAATAAAAAAGTCCTTGACACAGCGAAAACATTTTGATAAAATGAATAAGCTGTCGAAAAGACAAAGG
>ERZ827458.268-NODE-268-length-87821-cov-9.705057_pt1 | contig 87821 bp, 81 predicted proteins | sample MGYA00519706_ERZ827458 | MGnify/ENA primary metagenome ERZ827458 (study PRJEB31778, sample SAMEA3449309) | human gut metagenome | biome: human gut; feature: human-associated habitat; material: faeces | place: United Kingdom | collected 2010/2012 ...
CTCCATTGGCTTTCCCCCATTGAGTTCATTGTCCAATATGTTTGACAAACCTACATTTCTTTCTGTTTCTCGTTCATGAAATATGTACGGAACGTTGGATTCCATTCAACGCAAATATTGCATGTAATGCAAGCGTTTGCGTAATTCATTCAATTTTTACGAATTTTCCGTTCAAAAATGTTTGATTTTATTTTTAGCACGTGATATACTACTGTGAGCTGGGTTAATCAGCTTGTTTTTGGTACTCTTTATCCCTGTGAAAAGAGGTTTCCCGTGCAATACGCTATGCTCTTGAAGCCGCACTCGAACGTCAGATACCGTCATTCGCTGGAAAAACTGGCAATGACCGAACTTTCCTGCGTTCTGAATGCATGGAAGCTTCCGTCTGATATGGAGCTTCGCTCTCTGGGGGGAGAGCCTTTTCTGGTATTTTCCGCTCCAGAACTGACCGTCCCGCAATGGCGCGATATTTCCGCAAACGCTGGCTGCTGCTTTGCCGCCGAGCTGCGGGAAGACGGTTCTCTAGCTCCTCTGCCCCGTGCCGGACGCAGCTATTACCCGGAAGAACTTTCGGAGCTGATGAAGTACAAGGGAAAAACCAACGCAGATTTCACCCGGCTGCTTTTGCACTGCGCCCGCGCGGCCTCCGGGTTCGCGCAGAGCGACGCTCCGCTGACGGTACTCGACCCCATGTGCGGAAAAGGAACGACACTTTTCTGTGCGCTGGAAGAAGGAGACCATGCCGTCGGGATGGACGTGGACGCAAAAGCATTGCTGGAAGCGGATCAATTATTGGGGCGTTCCCTGAAAATGAACCGCTTAAAGCACAAACGAGAAGAAAGCTCGCTCACGGTTCCGAAAGGCAAACCGGTCCGCAGCGTAGGCTACCGTCTCAGCACCAGCATCGAGGGCTGGAAAAACGGAGACGAGCGTACGTTCCGGCTTCTGAACGGCGACCTGGGCGTGCTTCCAGCTGTCATGGCGCGGGAAATCTGCCATCTGGCGGTGGCCGATCTGCCCTATGGCGTACAACATGCTCCCAGCGAAGGGAGAAAAGTCATGTCTTTGGCGAACTTTGCGTCAAAGGTATGTGAAAGCTGTTTTGCCGTGCTCAAGCACGGGGGCGCGATTGCGCTTTCTTTTAACACGTACACACTTGCCCGCGATTCCGTGCTGCAAGCCATGGAGGGCGCCGGTTTCATTCCGCAGAACGAAGCGCCCTACAACGGTTTCGCCCATTGGGTGGAACAGGCTGTGGATCGTGATGCTGTGCTGGCCGTTAAGCCGTAAAGACAGGCAGTTTTGAATGGTTGTTCCGGGAAGGGAAAAGGAGGGGTTTGTTTGCAGATGAAAGAATTGCAGTCGATGACTGTCGTGCAGCTTCGGGCGCTTGCACGCGAAAACAAAGTAAAGCTGAGCGCCGGCATCGATAAAGAAGGGATCGTACAGCGGCTTTATCATGCGCTGGGCGATTCGGACGAAAGCACCGCGGCGACTCAGGAGGAAGCAGCGCCCGTTTCTGCAGAAGGTACTGTTTCCGCCGAGAGTTCCGCAGTGCCGCAGGAAAACCGGCTGGAGGAATCTCTGGCGGCCGATGTGACTTCCGTTCAGCCAGGCAGCGGCTACCGCCCCTGGGGCAGCGAACGGACGGAAGAAACAAACGGCAATTATCACCCGGTTTTCCGTCAGGGATGGCAGGCGCGCACCGCGCCCCAACGGGAGACTTCTCCCCGTCCCGCATGGCAGCAGCAGCAGCGGCCCGTAGGCACGGCCAACCGTTTCGGCCCGCAGGCGTCCGCCCCTTCTCAGCCCGTGGTTCAGCAGGAAGAACGGCAGGATTCCTATCAGCCCCGCATTCCCGAAAATGCGCCCCGGCTGGACGGCTACCGTCTGGGCTACCGCGCCGCTCCTCAGCGGCCCAGCTACCAGAACCGGGATAACGGCTACCGCAATTCTTCCTATAGTGGAGGAAACGCTTCCTATAATAATGGATACAATAATTCCTATAACAATGGTTACCGGCAGAACAACTTCCGCCAGCAGTCCGCGCCCGCCTACGGCGGCTATGGCCAGCAGCAGCCGATGTACCCGTCTCGGACCCCTGTTGACAACCGTCTGAGCGACAGCATCTATCGGATGAGCCGCGACCAGCAATTTACGGAGCAGGCGGAAGCGGGCATGATTCCCGATCTGCTGAAGGTGCCGGAAAGCCGGCCTGTCTCCGGCATTCTGGAAGTGCTGCCGGATGGCTACGGTTTCCTGCGCAGCAGCACTTTGCTGCCCGGTCGAGATGATATTTACGTCTCCATGGCCCAGATTCGCCGCTACGACCTGCGCACAGGCGATTTCATCGAGGGTGGAGCCAAGGCCCAGCGGGACAATGAGAAATTCGCCGCCCTGCTGGTGGTGGAAAAAGTGAACGGTGCAGAGGCCGTCGAAAATCCGCAGCGGCTGAACTTCGACCAGATGACCCCCGTTTACCCCAATAAGCGCGTCGTATTGGAAGCGCCCGACGGCAGCAGCAGTATGCTGATTCGTCTGGTGGATCTGATCGCCCCCATCGGCTTCGGCCAGCGGGCCATGATCGTTTCTCCGCCCGGCAGCGACAGTCTTTCTATCCTGCGCGATATCGGCTGCGCCATCAAGCGCAACGATGAAAACGCCGAGGTGCTGATGCTGCTGATCGACGTAGCCCCTGAAGAAGTGACGGAGATTCGTGAAAGCGCCGCCGGAGAAGTGTTCGCCTCGACCTTTGCCGATTCGCCCGAAATGCAGACCCGCGTCAGTGAAACGATGCTGGAACGGGCCGAGCGTCTGGTGGAAAGCGGCAAGAACGTGGTCATCCTGCTGGACAGCCTGACGAAGCTGACCCGCGCCTATCAGGGTACGCTGGTGCAGGGAAGCCGACCCATGAGCAATACCGTCACCCCTGCCGCGCTGGTGCGGCCCAAGCGTTTCTTCGGTGCCGCCCGCAATACCCGCGAGGGCGGCAGCCTGACCGTGGTGGCCACCATCAACATCAACACTGGCTCTAGGGTGGACGATATCATCTATGAGGAGTTCAAAGGCACTGCCAACATGGAGCTGTATCTGCTCAGCCCCAGCGACAGCGACCCTATCCACCCCATGATCGACCTGCAGCGCTGCGGCACCAAGAAGGACGACATGCTGCTGGACGAGGCTCGCAAGGAAAGCCTGCGCTCCATCCGCAAGGTTCTGGGCAGCGCTACCAACGGCGAGGCCGTGGTGCAGCTGATCGACATGATGAAAAAGACCAAGTGCAACGAAGACTTGATGGCCCGTTTGAAGGAATGGGTCGCGCTTTGGGAAAAAATTGGCTATTTGAAGAAGTGATTCTTTCCCCGGTCAGCCTGAAAGGGTTGACCGGGTTTTCCTTTCCCCCATTTTGAGTTTTTTGAAAAAAGCTCAAAAAAAAGCAAATTTATGCTTGACACTTTCCCGGAGCTGTTATATAATAAATCTCGTTCCGCAGGGGACGGCAAACAAGCGACTGGGTGTGGCGCAGTTTGGTAGCGTGCTTGAATGGGGTTCAAGAGGCCGGAAGTTCGAATCTTCTCACCCAGACCATTAAAACTCGGAAACCATAATGGTTTCCGAGTTTTTCTGTGCCAAAATATTTTCTCAGAATCTTTTCAAAAGCCCCCTATTTTCCAGTTCAGAGGTTCAGGCTTTTCCGCTTTTCTGTTTCTATGGTAAGAGTCCAAGGAATTGAACGATTGCTCCATCAAAAACAGAGTGAAACGCCATGAAAAGACTTTTTCCCTGCTGGTTCACACGTCCTCGGGACAAGATCCCCCAATATTTTCAGCGACGAATCGGCTATCGACATGTGTACGCCATTCCAGAGGGCTGCCTGCGCGCTCCTTTACAACGCCACGAAGACAGGCTGTGTGCTGCCCGCCTGCAGAACTGGACGGGGACTGTTTCTGTCAATTTCTGTGCAGAGCTTTTCCGAAGAAAAACGAAATTCAGAAGGGTTTTGCCCCGCCTATGTATAAATAACTTCTGAACAACAAAAGGAGGTTCATCCCATGCTTTTGATTCGCGGTGGAAAAATCAAGCCCATTGTGGGCGAAGAAATGGAAAACGGCGAGCTGCTCATCGGCGACGATGGAAAAATTGCGGCGATCGGCCAAAAGGTGGATGCGCCGGAGGGCGTGGAAGTGCTGGACGCTTCCGGCTGTCTGGTAACGCCCGGCTTTATTGACGCGCACTGCCATATCGGCATCGACGAAGAGGGCGTTCGCTGGGAGGGCAACGACACCAACGAATATTCCAGCCCCGTCACGCCCGAGCTGCGGGCCATTGACGGCATCAATCCCCGGTGCGAGGCTTTTGCCAACGCGCTGGCGGGTGGTGTGACCACCGCTGTGACCGGCCCCGGCTCTGCCAATGTGCTGGGCGGCTCTTTTGTGGCGCTGAAGCTGTACGGCGACTGCGTAGACGATATGGTCATCAAGTACCCTGCCGCCATGAAGATCGCTTTCGGTGAAAACCCCAAGGGCTGCTATGGTCAGAACGGCAAAAAGGAGCCTGTGACCCGTATGGCGATCGCGGCGCTGCTGCGGGAACAGCTTTTCAAGGCGAAGCGCTATGCCGCCGAGGTAGAGGCCGCTGAAAAGGACCCGGAAAAGACCCGTCCCTTCGATATGCAGCTGGAAGCCCTGCTGCCCGTCATCCGCAAGGAAATTCCGCTGAAGGCTCATGCCCACCGGGCGGACGATATCCTCACCGCCCTGCGCATTGCCCGGGAATTTGACGTGGATATCACGCTGGATCACGTGACCGAGGGCCATTTGATCGTGGATCATCTGGTCAAGGCGGGCAAGCCGGTACTGGTCGGCCCCTCCTTTGGCTCCAAGACCAAGGTGGAGCTGCGGGAAAAGAGCTTCGCTACGCCCGGCATTCTGGATAACGCCGGGCTGGAAGTCTGCATCATCACCGATGCGCCCGTGATCCCGCTGTACTACCTGCCCCTGTGCGCCGGGCTGGCCGTCAAGGCGGGCATGAAGGAAGAATCCGCCTGGCGGGCTATCACCATCAATCCTGCCCATGTGATCGGCATTTCCGACCGCGTCGGCTCTCTGGAAGTGGGCAAGGACGCAGATATCGCCATTTTCGAGGGCAATCCCCTGCGGGATATTCAGTGCAAGACCAAGGCTGTGTTTGTGAACGGGCAGCAGGTCAGCAAGGGCTGACCCTTCCCCCATTCTTTCAGCGCTGCTTCTCTATTAAGGAGAAGCAGCGCTTTTTGCTTTTGAGTTTACCTTGCGTTCACAATTCGTTCATTGACTTTCCTTTCAAAATCAGTATAATTTTGAATGTTCCAATATTAAACTATCTAACAGGAGGAGAAAATGCCTGAGTGGAATCTGACCGGCTCCCGGATGTTCAGCCACGCTGCCAGGTTTATTGACGCGTATCACAACGTGCTGCAGCCCCTTTGCCGGGAAACGGGCCTGCCGCCGATGGCGATGGATATTCTGCTGTTTGTGGCCAACAACCCGGACAGGAACACCGCCAGCGACATCTGCCAATGCCGCGGCCTCAAGCCAGGAATCGTCTCGGTTCATGTGGACAGGCTGGTGAACGAAGGGCTGCTGGTTCGGGCAGAGGCCGCAAACGACCGGCGCAAGACATGGCTGACCTGTACGGAAAAGGCACAATCTGTCGTCGCAGAGGGCCGCAAGCTGCAAAAGGCCTTTGCGAATAAGCTGTCGGACGGCATCAACGAAAGCGATATGGAGTCCTTCCGCAGGACGCTGACCCGCTTTGGGGAGAATCTGGAAGATATTTTGCGCCATGGGCTCTGATTCCACCGGGAGATTAGGAGGGTGAAAACATGCTGAAACTACTGAAAAACATGCGCCGGAAAGAGGCCCTGATGGCGCTGATCTGTCTGGTCTTTGTGGTAGGGCAGATCTACTTTGACCTGCGGCTTCCGGACTACATGACGGAGCTGACCATGCTCATCAAGACCTCCGGCCAGACGGCGGACATTCTGAACGTCGGTCTGAAAATGCTGGGCTGCACGGCGGCCAGCGCGCTGCTGGCAGTCGTTTGCGGCTATCTTTCCGCCCGGACGGCTTCCGGCTTCAGCTTTGTCGTCCGGGAAAAGGTCTTCCATCATGTGATGGACATCGGGCAGGAGGAAATGTCTGATTTCTCCGTGCCCAGCCTGATCACCCGAACCACCAACGACATCACGCAGATTCAGATGATCGTCGCCATGGGCCTGCAAATGATGATCAAGGCCCCCATTATGGCCGTATGGGGCGTGATCAAAATTCTGGGCAAGAGCTGGGAGCTTTCCGTTGTGACCGCCGGTTTTGTAGTCGCTATCTGTCTGACGGTATTTCTGGTCATGGCCACCTGCATTCCCCGCTTCCGCATTGTGCAGAAGCTGACGGACAGCATTAACCGGGTGGCCCGGGAAAATCTGACCGGCATCAATGTGGTTCATGCCTTCAACGCCGAAAAGTATCAGAATGATAAATTCGACGGTCCCAGCAAGGACATGATGAACGTCCAGATGAAGAACCAGAAGCTCTTCGCGCTGGTGCAGCCCACCATGACCCTGGGCATGAACGGCTTGGCGCTGGTCATTTACTGGCTGGGTGCGGCGCTGGTGAATCAGATTCCGCTGACGGACCCCATGAGCCGTTTGACTATGTTCAGCAACGTGCTGGTATTCAGCACCTATGCCACCTATATTATCATGTCCTTCATGATGCTGGTGATGATCTTCATGATGCTGCCGCAGGCGGAAGTTTCCGCCGAGCGTATCAACGAAGTGCTGGATCGGAAGGCTTCCATTACCGAGGGCAGCGTCCGCGAAGGCAGCGAGCGCGGCTCCGTGGAGTTCCGGGACGTCTGCTTCCGTTACCCCGGCGCCTCTGAGGAGGATTTGAGCCACATCAGTTTTCAAGTCAAGCAGGGCGAAACGCTGGCCATCATCGGTGCGACCGGCAGCGGCAAATCCACGCTGGTCAGCCTGATCCCCAGGTTCTACGACGCGACCTCCGGGCAGGTGCTGGTGGACGGCGTGGACGTGAAGGATTATGCCTTTGACGCGCTGTATGACAAACTGGGTTATGTGACCCAGAAGGCGGTGCTGTTCTCCGGCTCCATCCGGGACAATGTGTTCTTCGGGGAAAGCGCTGCGGCTGCGGACGACGGCGCGCTAAGCAGCGCCATCGAGCTTTCGCAGGCTAAGGAATTTGTCGATAAGCTGCCGGAAGGGACGGATCACCACATTGCCCAGCTGGGCCGTAATGTCTCCGGCGGCCAGAAGCAGCGGCTTTCCATTGCCCGGGCGCTGGCCCGCAAGCCGGAAATTCTGGTATTCGACGACTCCTTCTCCGCGCTGGACTACCGCACCGACGCAAAGCTGCGGGAGGGGCTGGCCAAACAGCTGCACGACATCACCAAGATCATCGTGGCCCAGCGCATCAGCACCATTCGTCACGCGGACAAGATTATTGTGCTGGATCGGGGCGAAGCCGTCGGCATGGGCACCCACGAGGAACTGATGCAGAATTGCGAAGTCTACCGCGAGATCGCTACTTCCCAGCTCAGCGCGGCTGAACTGGCGTAAAGGAGGGAAACTGTTATGATGAGAAATATGCATGGACGTCCCAATGAAAAGGGCGATATCCGCACCGCTCTGCCCCGGATGACGGAATACCTCCGTTCCAGCATGGGCGTGATCGTCTTCGCACTGGTGCTGGCGGCACTCAGCGCCGTCATGACCATCATCGGCCCGGATAAAATCGGCAGTATCGCTACCATCATGTCCGACGGTCTGACTACAGGCATCGACCTGAACGCCATTGCCAAAGTGGGTATTTTTCTGGCGGTGATCTACGTTTTGAGCGCCCTGTTCAGCTTCACGCAGCATTACATCATGTCGGTGGTCACGCTGAAAATGTCCTATCGGATGCGGGGCGAACTGTCCGAGAAGATCAACCGGGTGCCCCAGAAGTACTTCAACACCACTTCTCAGGGCGATATTCTCAGCCGCATCACCAACGACGTTTCTACCCTGCAGCAGGGTCTGACCAACAGTCTGCCCACCATCATCAGTGCCGCCACTCAGTTTGTGGGCTGTCTGATCATGATGTTCGTCACCGAATGGCGGCTGGCGTTAATCTCGCTGGCGGTAACGGTTGTAGGTCTGCTGGCTACCGCGCTGATCATGTCCAAATCTCAGCGGTACTTTGCCGCCCGTCAGCAAAGCCTTGGCGAACTGAACGGCTACGTGGAGGAAATATATTCCGGCCATGAGGTCGTCCGCATCAGCCGCGCCGGCCGCAAGGTGGGCGAGCACTTTGACCGGCTGAACGCCGCCGTGTACGACGCCAACTGGAAGTCTCAGTTCCTTTCCGGCGTGATGCAGCCCCTGATGAACGTCATCGGCAACATCGCCTATGTGGCCGTTTGCGTTGTGGGCTCCATTCTGGCCATCAACGGAACCATTGAGTTCGGCGTGATCGTTTCCTTCATCCTGTATGTGCGCCTGTTTACCTCGCCGCTGACCCAGATCGCGCAGGGCATGACCAACATGCAGACGGCCTCCGCCTCCGCCCACCGCATTTCCGACTTTTTGGAAAGCGAAGAAATGGCCGACGAAAGCGACAAGGCCGCCGCGCTGCCCAAGGTGCAGGGTGCCGTCACCTTCGACCATGTACGGTTCAGCTATCCTGATTCCCCGGATAAGATCATCATCAAGGACTTCTCCGCGCAGGTGCATCCCGGCCAGAAGGTGGCTATTGTAGGCCCTACCGGCGCAGGCAAGACCACCATGGTCAACCTGCTGATGCGTTTCTTTGAGATCAACTCCGGCAGTATTTCCATCGACGGCATAAAAATTTCCGACATGCGCCGGGAAGCGGTGCATGATCTGTTCAGCATGGTGCTGCAGGACACGTGGCTGTTTGAGGGAACCGTCCGGGAAAATCTGGTCTACAACATGCAGGGCATTACGGACGAGCAGTTGGAAAAGGTCTGCAAGGCCTGCGGGCTGGACAAATTCGTCCACTCGCTCCCCCATGGCTTTGACACCGTGCTTTCTGACAGCACCAGCATTTCTGCCGGTCAGAAGCAGCTTTTGACCATCGCCCGGGCCATGCTGCAGAACGCGCCCATGCTGATTCTGGACGAGGCCACTTCTTCCGTCGATACCCGCACGGAGCTGCTGATCCAGCGGGCGATGGACGAGCTGACCATGGGACGCACCAGCTTCGTGATTGCCCACCGGCTGTCCACCATCAAAAACGCCGACCTGATTCTCGTCATGCGGGAGGGCGATGTGGTGGAAAGCGGCACTCACGATCAGCTGATGGAAAAGGGCGGCTTCTACGCCGATCTGTACAACAGCCAGTTCGAGCAGGCCGCGTAAAAAGTCTCTATAATCGAACGAGCCGCCGTGTGGATATCACACGGCGGCTCAGCTTGTTTTTCAATGAAAATCTCTTTTTACAGAATATGAACGTACAGGCAGCGTTTTTGAAAGGCTCAAAATTTCCTTGGGAATCAGCCATAAAAAGCCGAACCACGCCCATCCATAACGGGAATAAAAACCGCTTTCGCCATTTTTCCCCGATGGACTTTTGTGTCCACCGCGCAACTTGCATTGGCGATAGCTCAGGAGAAAGACGATACAAGCCGGCCTGCACAGTCAGACTGGCTTTTTCTGTTTCTACGCCATCCGTCGACCCCTTATAATTCTTTCAAATAAAAACGATTCATGGTGCTGTGCTGCGTCCGGCAGGGCTTTTCGATCAGATGGAAGCCCATCTTTTCATACAGTTTCAGTGCGACCGACAGATTGGTATGGGTTTCAAGGTACAGCTTTCGATAACCGGCCGATTTTGCCCATTTCTCCGCCAGATGCAGCAGTTCTTTTCCGTACCCCTTGCCCTTCACGGAATCAGACAGATAAAGCTTTTGAAGCTCCGCACAGTCTTCCAAGCCGTCAAATTCTGCGATCCCCACGCCGCCGCTCACTTGCCCGTCTTCATCCAATGCGACAAAATAAACGCGTTTGGCCGAATCATTGTTATAGTACGCGCTCAGATGATCCAGTTCAGGATCGAAATACGCCGTTCCGGGAATATCCAGATGAAGACGCTGCAAATTTTCACGGATGATTTCCGCGATTTTTTGGTCATCGGCCTCTTTTATTTTGCGGTACTTCATTCATTTTTCCCTCTTCTGCTGCTCGGCTGTCAACTTTTTCAATTGCCAAAATGCTGTATAGCAAAGCACGCTCCTCGCCGCTTCCTGCTGTAGTTGAACCAGTACAGTCTATGACGTTCGTCGGATTTCTCCCCAAAACGTTATTTCTTCCCCTGCGCTTCGGCCTTTTTGCGGAAGATTTCCTTCAGGCTTTCCGTATAGGGCGGACGGGCGATACCGTATTCCGTGACGATACCGGAGATCAACTCATGATCCGCAAAGTCGAAAGCGGGGTTGTAAACCTTTACCCCGGCGGGAGCCATAGGCTGCTTGTACCACATTTCCGTCACTTCGGAGGCAGGGCGTTGTTCGATGGGAATGTCCTCGCCCTTTTCGATACTCATGTCGATGGTGGAGGTGGGCCCCAGCACATAGAAGGGAATGCCGTAGTATTTCGCCAGAATGGCCACGCCGGAGGTGCCGATCTTGTTGCAGGCGTCGCCATTGGCCGCCACCCGGTCGCAGCCCACAAAAACCGCGTTCACCCAGCCGTTTTTCATCACCTGCGAGGCCATGTTGTCGCAGATAACGGTGGTGTCTACGCCGTCCGCCAGCATTTCGAAGGAAGAAAGGCGCGCCCCCTGCAGAAGCGGGCGGGTTTCGTCGCAATATACCCGGAAGTGCATCCCCTTCTCCCTGCCCAGATGGATGGGAGCCAGCGCCGTACCGTACTTGGAGGTCGCCAGCTGACCGGCGTTGCAGTGGGTCAGTACGCCGTCGCCATCCTTGATTAGGCTCAGGCCGTATTCGCCGATCTTGCGGCACATCCACACGTCCTCGTCCTTAATGGCGATGCACTCCCGGCGCAGCAGCTCCTTGATCTCCGCAACCGGCTTGTCCCGGTTGTCGAGGGCGACCTGCTCCATCCGGTTCAGCGCCCAGGAGAGATTCACTGCCGTAGGCCGGGAGGAGTTCAGATATTCCTTGGCTTCATGAAGCTGCCGATAAAAACCGTCGAAGTCCTCCGCCTGAATCTGCCGGGCGGCCAGATACAGGCCGAAGCCCGCAGCCACGCCGATCGCGGGCGCGCCACGCACCTGCAGGAGATAGATAGCCTGCCAAATGTCCTTCTGTTCGGTCAGGTGCAGAATCTCCACCTCGCCCGGCAGCTTCGTTTGATCGATAATGACCAGCGCGTGATTTTCCTCATCCAGCGCCACGGTTTCGTAGCTCATAATGTTATTATCTGCCATAAAAAACGCCCCTTTATTGATAATAGGATAAAAATAAACGCCATCCAGAAGCATTATAGCGCCGGCGGCGTTTTTGCGCAAGGAAACGCGGCTATCAGGCAGTAAAATCAATGGCATAACGCGTGCCATGGGAATACAAAGTGCCTGAGAGAAGGCGCAGCTTCAAAATGATGCAGTCGGGATCGTCAAAATTGTTGTGGCCATTATCGATCCATTCGGCAAATACCCGTCGAAGGGCAACGGCGATCTGTCGATTTTCTTCCCGGCGAAACCAGCCCAGATTTCCCCCTTTCGCCCGGGCGCTGAACCATTCGCCGCAGATCGCACAGGAGGAATTTCGCTCCAGCTGAAGCGTCTTTGCCGATTTGGCGTAGGTGACGATATAAAATGCGCCATCTTCATAGTAGGCGTTGACATATCGGGCGCAGGGATTCGCTCCATCCAGCGTGGCCAGCGCCATAACATTGTTTTTTCCGAAGCGTTCCCGAAGGAGACGTTCCATTTCCGCATTTCGCTTTCCATCGTTTTATTCTCCGTCGGCGGGATCATAAAAGCGGCCTTTGTGGAAATTTTCGTTTCCCAGCGGACGGGCCGTCAGACGGAACATCACGCATCCGTCCGGGCAGACGATGGTCTTGGCGTATTTTTCATCGCCGCCCACGTATGTCAGGTCGCCGCCGCTGCGAACGGCCTCCATCAGCGGGTACAGCATCATCATGGTTTTAGAACAGATGCCCTGCCCATTCTGATTGACCGGGCAGCCGTAGGTGCAGCGGTAGATATCGCCGATCTCCTCGCCGTTTCGGCAATAGCGCTCGGTGTGATCGCCGCGCAGAAAGCCGGTCACTTCCACGGTAAACTCGTATTCTTCGTCATACCACTTCTTCATTTCTCATTCCTCTTTTCAGAAAAGTCACAGATATTTTGTCAGAAATGCCTCCAGCGAAGGAATCTCCTCCGCCCGCCAGTACTGCCGACCGTCCGCGGTACGGTTCAGCAGAAAATGGTTGAACAGTTCCCGGCGCAGCGTGGCAGGGTCGTGAAAGACCGTCCATTCATCCAGCAGCGTATTGATTTCCGCTTCGGAATAAACTTTTCCCATTTCCATCTGTCCGGCCAGATACCACAGGGCCAACACCTTCCGTTTCTTTTTGGCGGGCCAATTTTTCAGCTGCCCCCGTTCATTCAAAAAAGGCTGCAGCTCCCGCAGCTAGATCGAAATTTCCATTCCCGTCTCCTTGAAACATTCGATGTGCAACATGCGTATTTTAGTATAATGTTCAAAAATAAAATTGTCAACAAAAATCCCGTTGAAGGATGGGGGTTCATCCTCCAGCGGGAATAATTTATGCTTGTCGGAACCAAAGCAGCTTTTCCAACGGCGCTTCCAGCACAGCTTCGATTGGGCCTTCGTAGCGCCGCCCTGCCTCGTCCTGCCAGGCGCCCTGTGGGAAAATCACCCTGCGCGCCCTTGCGCCCTTTTCCACCACCGGGGCGACCAGTATGTTTTCTCCCAATAAAAACTGATCGTTGATCCGTTCATAACCGCAGCCCGGGTATGCGTACTCCATGCTGCGGATCATGGGTTCTCCGGTATGCTCGGTCTCTTCCAGCGCTTGTTCAATGTCCTGGTACATTTGCTCATGCAGCTCCGCCATTTCCTTGCAGACCTGCACCGCCTTGGGCGAAAGATGCCGCCACGGCAGCGAGGAAAACTGCATCATCGGGAACAGGGCCGAAGCCTCTGCCATGCGAATGAACAGCTCTTCGTCATGCTTGCCGTAAACGAAGGCCGTCCATTCCCCTCCGCCGATCATATCCGGACAGATAAAGGGACAGCCGATCAGGCCGGTAAAGATCCCGTGAGGAATCAGGCAGTCCAGACCATTGCCCTTCCATGCGTGATTTTTGTCAAACAGCCGCTGAACCACCGGCTTGCCGCCCATCTTCCAGGTATCCTTGTATTCGTGCAGGCGATACCGGGAACCGAAGCGTACCCACGCCTGATTCAGCTCCAGCGTGGAATAGCCGCCGTAGAAGTCTGTGCCATTCAGGAAGCTTTGGGGCAGGCAGGTGCCGCCGTCGAACTTGAAGCCGTCCGCCCCCATGTCCAGCAGCTTTTGCAGCTGTCCATCCATATATTCGCAGTCTCCCGGCAAATTAAAATTCAGAATGGCCCCGAAGCCGCTCCACCAGTGCTGGATAGCGACTTCGCCGTTTCGATAGCGCACCAGATGGTCATAGCAGGGCTGACCACCCACGTTTTCAGAGGAACGGGCGGAGTAGAGCTTCAGGAAATTGTCTCCCTCGGAGCACATAAACGGGCTGACCCAGATCATCACCTGAAAGCCCAGCGCGTGCAGCCTAGAAAACATTTCCTCCGGGTCGGAGATCAGTTCCCGGTTAAACTCCCATGTGCCCTGACATTTCTGCCAGCCGCCGTCGATGATGAAAATTCCCGGCTGGTAGCCGTGCTCCACCACTTCCTGCGCGTAAGCCAGAATGTCCTGCTCGTTCTGATTTTTGATCAGCTCCATCCAGGTGTTGAATTGGGGATGGTGATAAAACTCTCGAGGCGTATGAATGCCGCTTTCAAAGGGAAAATGGGCCTTCATGGCCGCCAAATAGGCTTCCCGCAGGGTGGAGCCGGGGGCTTCCAGCTGCACGGGCTCGTCGCTTTCGATCTCCATGACCCCGCCGTCCATCTCAATAGCGAACGCACCCTCGCTCCAGAGATACCGCCCCTTGCTGGACAGAAACAGCGGCGCGCTCTGGGTGCGGCGCTCCCGAAGCAGGTCCACATGATACTGTGTGTGCTCGTCAAAGGGCATCCGCTCCGCGTCCTTGATGGTGCCGCCCCACCAGCATTCGCCGGCAAGCATGGGGATGGTGAGATGATAGCTCATGATGGCGTTCCTCCCAATATTTTCTCGAACAAAAGGTTTGTGAAAAGTATAATCTCAAGCGGCAAGGCCGTAAATATGGTCGTTTTCTAGCGACGGTTTTTTCGGGTGATTTTGACCACAGGCGTTTTCTTCCCATCTCCGGCTATGCTATAATACAGGCGGCGGAAACCAGAGAAAACGAATGGACGGGACGGTTAAAACGTGTGATTGGGCTTCGAATGTTTTTTCGACGGTTTCCTACTGATTTTTGATTACTTTTCCGCAACGAGTAAGGAGGATCGCCCATGAGCAGCTACGTCATCCGCAAAACCCCCGGCGATACCGCGTGGTTCCGGCACGACCGCTTCGGTATGTTTATCCATTGGGGCCTGTACGCCATGCCCGCCCGCCACGAATGGGTCAAGACCAACGAGCGCATCCCGGAGGAAAAATACGACAAGTACTTCCAGTATTTTAATCCCGACCTGTACGACGCGCGGGAATGGGCCCGTCAGGCGAAGGCCGCCGGGATGAAGTACGCGGTGCTGACCACCAAGCATCACGAAGGCTTCTGCATGTGGGACACGCAGTACACCGACTACAAGTGCACCAATACTCCCGCCGGGCGCGATCTGGTGCGGGAGTATGTGGACGCTTTCCGGGCCGAGGGGCTGCGGGTTGGCTTCTATTATTCGCTGATCGACTGGCATCACCCGGACTTTCCCATTGATATGCTCCATCCCCGCCGGGACGACCCAGACGCCTATGAGCAGAATCAGGGCCGCGATATGCGCCGCTATGCGGAGTATATGCGCAATCAGGTCACAGAGCTTTTGACCAACTACGGCAAGATCGACATCCTGTGGTTCGATTTTTCCTACCCGGACAACGAAGTCCCGGAAAAGACCCCGTGGATGCGCGGCAAGGGCAAGGACGACTGGGAGGCGGAAAAGCTGATCGCGCTGGCCCGCAGTCTGCAGCCCCATATCATGATCGACAACCGCACCGGCATCGAGCAGGATCTGTGGACGCCGGAACAGTTCCAGCCCACGGAATGGGTGCGCCACCCGGAGACCGGCGAACTGGTCAACTGGGAAGCCTGCCAGACCTTCTCCGGCAGCTGGGGTTATTACCGGGACGAGCAGACGTGGAAAAGTCCGGAAATGCTCATTCGGATGCTGGTCAACACCGTGTCTCTGGGCGGCAATCTGCTGATGAACGTAGGTCCCACCTCCCGCGGGTACTTTGACTCCCGGGCGGAACAGGCGCTGGGCGTTTACGCGGACTGGATGAAATACAATGCCCGCTCCATCTACGGCTGCACCATGGCCGAGCCGGAGTTTCAGGCTCCCGCCGACTGCCGCCTGACCCAGAGCGAGGACGGAAAGCGGCTATACGTTCATCTGTTCGCCTATCCCTTCGCCCACCTGATTCTGCGTGGGCTGGCCGGGAAGGTGGATTACGCCCAATTCCTGCACGATGGCAGCGAAGTGAAATTCAGCGACGGCAAAATGGAGCACTTCGGCGAAGCGCTGCCGGAGAATAACGATCAGCTGGTGCTGTATCTGCCGCCGGTAAAGCCGGACTGTCTGGTGCCGGTGATCGAGCTGTTCCTGAAATAAAACGAATATCCGTTCTCCCCGCCGGGGCTTTTGCGGCTTCGGCGGGGTTTTGGTATTTTGGGGAAAAAGGCTGGACGCGCTTTCGAACCTGTGCTACAATGAATACGAACAAATGTTCTTATTTCATTTTTCACGGAACGTTCCATCACCCCGGAGGCCGTTGGAAAGGAGCCTGCATCCCATGAACGAGCGCGTCTATCTGGCTATTGACCTGAAGTCCTTCTTCGCTTCGGTGGAGTGTGTGGAGCGCGGGCTGGACCCTTTGAAGACCCATTTGGTGGTGGCGGACGCCAGCCGCACGGAAAAGACCATCTGTCTGGCCGTTTCCCCCTCCATGAAGGCCTATGGCATTCCGGGGCGGCCCCGGCTGTTCGAGGTGGTGCAGAAGGTGCGGGAGATCAATCTGCAGCGGGAGCGCCGCGCTCCCCATCGAACCCTCAACGGGGCTTCTTTTCTGGCGGAGGAATTGGAAAAATCGCCGGAATTGAGAATGGACTACATCATCGCCCGGCCCCGGATGGCCCGCTATATGGCGGTCAGTACCCGGGTCTATCAAATTTACCTGAAATATGTGGCCCCAGAGGACATTCACGTCTATTCCATCGACGAGGTGTTCATCGAGGTCACCCGCTATCTGAAAACCTACCGCTTGACCGCCCGGGAGCTGGCCATGCGGATGATCCTGGACGTGCTAAGTGAGACCGGCATCACCGCCACCGCAGGGATCGGGACGAATCTGTATCTGTGCAAGGTCGCCATGGACATCGGGGCTAAGCGGATCGCGCCGGATGCGAACGGCGTTCGCATTGCGGAGCTGAACGAACTTTCCTACCGCAAGAACCTCTGGGATCATCGGCCCCTGACGGATTTTTGGCGGGTGGGCCCCGGCTACGCCCGAAAGCTGGAATCCGTCGGGCTGCATACCATGGGCGACGTGGCCCGCTGTTCGCTGGGCGGCCCCGGGGAATATTACAACGAGAACCTTCTCTACAAGCTTTTCGGCGTGAACGCCGAGCTGCTGATCGACCACGCATGGGGCTGGGAACCCTGCACCATCGACGAGATCAAGGCCTACCGGCCGGGATCCAGCAGTCTGGGCTCCGGGCAGGTGCTGCAATGCGCCTATCCCTTCGAAAAGGCCCGGCTGGTGGCTCGGGAAATGGCGGATCAGCTGGCCCTCTCGCTGGTGGAAAAAGGGCTGGTGACGGATCAGCTCGTGCTGACGGTGGGGTATGACGTGGATAATCTGACCGACCCGGCTATTCGCAAAAGTTATCGTGGGCCGGTGACCACGGATCGCTATGGCCGCGCCATTCCCAAACACGCCCACGGAACGGAGCAGTTGGAGCGGCCTACTTCCTCCTGCCGTCAGCTGATGGAGGCCGTGGCGCGATTGTTCGACCGGGTGGTGGATGCCCGGCTGCTGGTGCGGCGTATGTACGTGGTGGCCGGGCGGGTCATTCGGGAAAAAGAGGCAAACGAACATCCGTTCTGCGAGCAGCTGGATCTCTTTACCGACTACGCGGCGCAGGAAGCGGCCCGCCGTCAGGAGGAAACCGCGCTGAAGCGGGAACGCAGCCTGCAGGAAGCCACCCTGCTGCTGAAAAGAAAGTATGGCCGAAACGCTCTGTTTCGGGGCATGAATCTGGAAGAAGGGGCCACTGCCATGGAGCGGAACCGGCAGATCGGAGGGCATCGGGCATGACGGGAAAATACGACGATATACTGCGGCTCCCCCACCACGTTTCCGCCAGCCGAAAGCCCATGGCCATAACGGCCCGTGCCGCGCAGTTCGCCCCTTTCGCGGCGCTGAGCGGCTACGACGCGGAGGTACAGGAAGCGGGACGGCTGACCGACCGGCCCATCGAGCCGGACGAGTATGAAAAAGAAGCGCTGAACGCCCGTCTGCGGCTCTTGGCCCGTCATTTGCGGGAGAAATGGGTCGTCAGCCTCGTTTTCTTTCAGCCGGACGAACGCAAGGCGGGCGGCGCTTATGTGACCCGCACAGGCACGGTGAAGAAACTCTACGAAACTGAACGTCTCCTGACCCTGACGGACGGAACCGTTATTCCGCTAGATGATTTGATCGCGCTGGATGGGGAAGAATTTGCGGCCTACGATTTGTAATGCTGGCGAAAAATATGTTATCATAAAAAAGCGCCGCCGCTCCACAGCAAGGTTCCCTCTGCTGGTGCCGGCGGGAAAGAAAATTTTTATCAGACGGCTTTCCGCCCACGGCACGGGAATCGGCAAGGAGGAACGAACCATGGCAGTTAAGCAGACGGCAGGGCGGGACGCGCTGGGCGAATTTGCCCCGAAATTTGCGGAATTGAACGACGATGTGCTCTTCGGACAGGTATGGAGCCGGGAAGAACAGCTTTCCCTGCGGGATCGCTCACTGGTGACGGTCACAGCGCTGATGGCGCAGGGACTGGTGGATTCTTCCTTCCAGTACCATCTGATGACCGCCAAGAAAAACGGCATCACCAAAACGGAAATCGCGGAAGTGATCACCCACGCGGCGTTCTACGCCGGCTGGCCCAAGGCATGGGCCGCTTTCAGCATGGCCAAGGAAGTCTGGAAGGACGAAGAATAACGGGATGGAATCGGCCGCAGCGGTTCATTCTGCCGCGACTGAGCTGGCTTTTCCGGCAGACTGCGATTCGTTGGCGCATAAAACGTAATTATTGCGGAGGAAAATAAACGATGAAAAAAACTGCCGTATTATTGTATGACTCATTTTGTAATTTTGAAATCAGTCCTGCGCTTGAGGTGCTGGCGCTCGCTGAAAAACCAATGACCGTTTTTGGAATTGCAAAACAGCCCATCAAAAGTGAAGATGGGCTATCCGTATTTCCCGATGATACGATCGATCATCTTGATTTAGATGAGTATGACAGCTTACTATTGCCTGGTGCGATGGACATCAGAGAAGCGATTGAAAATGAAAAAATCATAGATTTCATCAGGAAGTTTGCCGGGAAAACAATAGGAGCTATTTCCATTGCACCGTTATTGCTTGTCAGAGCAGGATTTCTGAATGGAAAACCCTTCATGGCTGGCGTCAATAAAGAAGAAGTTTTGGAAGAAGGATTTTCAGAAAGCGACCTGGCTGCAATGGTTGGATGGGACGACAATTTAAGCAGTCCAGTTGAGGAAGGCTATATCATAACGGGCAATATCATTACATCCATCTCATACAACTTCGTCAAATGGGCGTTGGCTTTCGGAAAAATGCTAGGAATTGATATTTCTGCAAAAACGTTTGGGATCCAATAGCTTCCCGTTTATTCTTTTTTCCTGCGCTGTGTCTTTTCCTAGCATAGAAGCGCCCGCCCGCCCGGCGTTTTTTTCCGAGCGGGCGGTCTTTTTCAGGCGATCACGCCTTTTTTCAGGATGATGTTCGCATAGGTGGCGGTTTCACCAGTCATGACGACGCAGCAGCTTTTCGTCTTAACACGGTCATAGAAGGCGTAGCGTTCGACCTCGGTCACGCAGTCCGCGCCGCGAGGGTCGTGGCGGGCGATGATCTCCTTGTAGGTGTCCCAGATGGGCGTTTCGGTAGGGTCGCCGGGCGTGACCTGCATCACCATAGCAGGCTGGGCCGTCTGGGTATCCAGCGGGATCAGCTGCAAAATGGCCTCCAGAATTTCCGGCACGCCGTGGCCGTCCATCCGAACCACCGTTTGTCCGTAGGTGTGTCCGGGGAAATTGGCGTCGCCGAGAGTAATCTCGTCGCCATGGCCCATCTCGCTCAGGATTTTCAGCAGTTCCGGGGGAATGATCTTCGGGACTCCAAGAAGCATAAGGTTTTCCTCCTATTTCCGGGCGCGCAGCTGGGACAGATACTGCCCCGGTGCGATCCCCTTTTGTTTTTTGAATACCCTTGTGAAATACTCCGGCGCGGAAAAACCCGCGTCCAGCGCGATCTCCGTCACGTTTTTGTCGGTGAGCTGCATCTCGTTCAAGGCCCGCTCCACCCGGTAGTACTGCAAATACTGCATGGGCGTCATGTGGGTCGCTTGTTTGAAAAAACGGCAGAAGTACTTGCGGTCCAGATGCACCGCCGAAGCCAGATCGTCCAGCGTCAATTTCTGGCTGTAGCGGCTTTCGATCAGGTCAAAGACGGTCTTGAGCTGCAGCATTTTCTTGTCCTCGTCCCGGGGCTGCTCCACCCGGGTAAAACTGCCCCGGGCGTAAACGCCGCCGAAGAAGACGTACAAAAGCCCCAGCGTTCTCAACTCCCAGCCTTCCTCGTGACGGCGCAGAATTTCGAACAGCGGACGCAGCGTCTCCCGAACCAGCGGGTCATCCGAGCCGTAACGCCGCTGCAGCCGCACCTTTCGCCCTTCGATCTCCCCCATTTTCTCCCGGCACAGTCCGGGGGCGCTCAGGAGCATCCGCAGATCGAAAACGATGCATTCATACACGCAGTCGTGGGGCGTTCCTGCGTGAAGGCTTCCCGCTGGGAAGTACGCCGCTTCGCCGGGATGAAGCTCCATGCTTTCCCCGTCCAGCGACAGGGAAAAGGTGCCAGACAGTACAAAGAGAATTTCCGTTTCCTCATGCCAGTGGTAGGGCATCTCATAGCGGGCGTGGTTTCGGTCAATATAGTGATAGTCCAGCGGAAATTCCATCGACCCGCGCTGCTTGGCTTCATGATATTGCAAAGTTCTCATTTCCGCAACCCTCCCGTGCAAAAAAGAGAATATTGTCCAGCTATTTGCCATGATAACACAGGCGGGCGCAGGCCGCAAGGGCTATGATGAACATATCAGGAATCTGCAAATAAATGAGGTGATTTTTGATGAATTCCCAGGAAATCAAGGATCAGATCTGCGACGTATGCCACAAAATGTGGCAGCTGGGCTGGGTAGCCGCCAACGACGGCAACGTATCCGTCAAAATGGAGGATGGCACCTACTGGATCACGCCCTCGGGCATCAGCAAGTCCTTTATTACCCCCGATAAGCTGCTGCGGGTGGACGCGGCCATGAACGTAGTGGAAGGCCCGGAAAACTACAAGCCCTCCAGCGAAATGAAAATGCACATGCGCTGCTACGAAGTCCGGGAGGACGTAGGCGCGGTGGTGCACGCCCATCCGCCCACGGCTACGGGCTTTGCCGTGGCCAACAAGTCTCTGGACGACTACTGCATGATCGAAACGGTCATCACCATCGGCTCCATCCCCGTCGCGCCCTACGGCACGCCCTCCACCAACGAAGTGCCAGATTCGATCACGCCCTTCCTGCCGGAGCATGACGTGCTGCTTCTGCAGAACCACGGTGCGCTGACCGTGGGCTGCGACCTGATCACCGCCTACTACCGCATGGAAACGCTGGAACACTATGCCAAGATCAGCCTGACCGCCCACCTGTTGGGCGGTGCGCAGGAGATCCCCCGGGAGAAGATCGACCAGCTGCTGGATCTGCGGAAGAACTATTATCACATCACCGGGCGGCACCCCGGCTACAAGAAATATTCCGTATGCAAGGAGGAAAACTGACATGATGTACCCGAAAATTGGCATTCGTCCCGTCATCGACGGTCGTTGGGGCGGTATCCGCGAAAGTCTGGAAGCCCAGACCATGGGCATGGCCCACGCCGCTAAAGCTCTCATTGAAACACTGAAGTACCCGGACGGCACACCCGTGCAGGTCGTCGTTTCGCCCTGCACCATCGGCGGCGGCGCGGAAGCGGCTCGCTGCGAGGAATATTTCTCCGCCCAGAATGTGACCGCCACCCTGACCGTGACCCCCTGCTGGTGCTACGGCATGGAGACCTTCGACATGAACCCCCTCACCATCAAGGCCGTCTGGGGCTTCAACGGCACCGAGCGCCCCGGCGCGGTATATCTGGCGGCAGTGCTGGCCGCCTATGCCCAGAAGGGACTGCCCGCCTTCTCCATCTACGGCCATGACGTGCAGGACATGGGTGACTCCTCCATTCCCGCCGACGTGGAAGAAAAGATTCTGCGGTTTGCCCGCTGCGCCGTCGCCGCCGGCTGGATGAAGAACAAATCCTATGTCAACATCGGCGCGGTCGCCATGGGCATTATGGGTTCCTACTGCGACACCGACGTGTTCCAGCGCTACTTCGGCATTCGGGCCGAATGGGTGGACGAGGTGGAGATTCTTCGCCGCATGGCGCTGAACATCTACGACCCCGAGGAATACGAAAAGGCCCTTGCGTGGATCAAGGAGAACTGCCCCGAGGGCTTCGACTGCAACGCGGGCAAGGAACTGATCGAGATCGTGACCCGCTCCAAGGTTATCCCGCCCGATAAGGACTGGGAGTTCATCGCCAAGATGACGATCATCATCAAGGACATCTTGTACGGGAATCCCAAGCTGGACGAGCTGGGCTGGCACGAGGAAGCGCTGGGCAAAAACGCCGTGGCGGCGGGTTTCCAGGGGCAACGGCAGTGGACGGACTGGCTTCCCAATGCGGACTTTACCGAAGCCATCATGGCCTCTACCTTTGACTGGAACGGCCCAAAAGCGCCTACGCCCTTCGCTACGGAGAACGACACCCTCAACGGCGTTTCCATGATGCTGGGCACTCTCGTCACCCATACCGCTCCCTGCTTCCATGACGTGCGCACTTATTGGAGCCCCGAGGCCGTGGAACGCGTCACCGGCTGGAAGCCAGAGGGCGTGGCCGAAAACGGCTTCATCCACCTCATCAACTCTGGCGCGACGGCGCTGGATGGAACCGGCGCAGCCAAAAATGAAAACGGCGAGGGCTGCATGAAGCCCTTCTGGGATATGACCGATGCAGACGTGAAAGCCTGCCTTGCGGCTACCGACTGGTGCCGGGCCAACTATCAGTACTTCCGGGGCGGCGGCTTCTCCAGCCACTTCAAGACGCAGGCGGAAATGCCCGTGACCATGCTGCGGGCCAACATCGTGGACGGTGTGGGACTGGTGCTGCAGATCGCCGAGGGCTACACCGCCACCCTGCCCGACAAGGTGCACGACCTGCTGGATAAACGCACCGACCCCACGTGGCCTACCACCTGGTTTGTGCCCCGTTTGACCGGCGAGGGCGCGTTTCAGGATGTGTACTCCGTCATGGCCAACTGGGGCGCCAATCACGGCGTGACCGTGTACGGCCATGTGGGCGCCGACCTCATCACCCTGTGCTCCATGCTGCGCATTCCCGTGACCATGCACAACGTGTCCGCCGGCAAGGTGTATCGGCCCCATTGCTGGGCTTTCTTCGGCACGCAGGATGCACAGGCCGCGGACTATGCCGCCTGCAAGCACTACGGGCCGCTGTACCGATAAACGGTATCTAAAGGCCCGCCGAACGCAAAAAACGTTCGGCGGGCTCAAATTACTGGCAAAATGCAATTTTCTCCGGCCTGCTCTTTTCCATGAACCGGCAAAGCGCCGTTTACGAAAAAAAGGTATCCTACAGAATGATGAACAAACGCCCCCGCCGAATCCTGAAAAAGGTTCGGCTGGGGGCGCTTTATTTGCCGTTTTACCGCTGGACTTTTCCGCTGCCGCTGCCGTTCATCAGGGCTTCCACCTCGGAGACCTTGCAGCGGTTGTAGTCGCCCGGGATGGTATGCTTCAGGCAGCTGGCCGCCACGGCGAACTCCAGCGCGGTTTTCTCGTCGCCGTAATGGCTCAGGCCGTAGATCAGACCCGCGTCAAGGCTGTCGCCGCCGCCGACCCGATCCACGATGTCCGTAATGGCGTACTTCCGGGAATGAAGCAGTTCCTTGCCGTTATACAGCAGGGCGCTCCAGTCGTTATGGCTGGCGCTGATGGATTCCCGCTGAGTGAGCAGCACCCGCCGAAGGTTGGGATAGGCTTCCATGGCCAGATCGGCAATAGCGCGGCATTGTTCATCGCTCCGGCCGTCCCGGACGGTTTCTACTTCATCCGTCCGAAGGCCCAGCATCGTCCGAAAATGCCCTTCGTTGGCGATCAGCGTATCCACATACCGAACCAGCGGGACCATCACCTGCTCGGGGGGCTTGCCGTACTTCCACAGATTACTGCGGTAGTTCAGGTCGCAGCTTACCTGCAGCCCTCTCTTTTTGGCCTCCCGCACCGCTTCCAGCGAAAGCTCTGCCGAGCCCTCACTGACGGCGGGGGTAATGCCGGTGATGTGGAACCAGGACGCGCCCTCAAACACGCTGTCCCAGTCAAAATCGCCTAGTCTGGCGTTGCAGAATACAGATCCTTCCCTGTCGTAGATCACCTTGCTGGGGCGCTGCACCGCGCCGGTCTCCAGATAGTAAACGCCCATCCGGCCCTCCCGGCGGACGATCTTGGAAGTGTCCACCCCGAAGCCCCGAAGTTCGCGCAGGCATGCGTCGCCGATCTCATGATCGGGCAGCACGGTCACAAAGGCGGTGTCCATGCCATAATTGGCCAGCGAAACGCTGACGTTGGCTTCGCTGCCGCCGAAGGTAGCCTCCAACGCGGGAGACTGAAAAAAGCGCTCGTAACCGGGGCTTTTCAGGCGAAGCATGATCTCGCCGAAGGTAACGACTTTCTGATTCACGGGCTGATTTCCTTTCCTGTTTGTGCGTTGTACGCCTTATTTTTGGAGCAGATGCACGGCAAAACCGGCGATGTCGTCCTTAAGGTAAATGGCGCGCAGCTTGCCGTTTTTCATGATGACGCTGTCATCGTCGAAGACGAAGCCGCGGCGCTCCATGTGCCAGCGGGCGCGCTTGATATTGTTGCAGCCGATGGCCACATGGCCGTTCTTGCCCCGGAAGGGGATCTTCATGATCTCAAAACCGCCGCCCACAAAGGTGGCGATGGGCTGTTCGTCCAGCTCCCAGCCCAGAAGCCGGGCGAACTGCGCCGCGTCCTTCGCGGCAGTCTCCGGGTCGCCGCTGTTCACGCCCACGTGCTTGAGTTCCAGTCCCAGCATGGCGTTGACGGCGCTGCGGGCCAGGCGCTCGATGCGTTCCCAGTCCTTCGTGGCGATGGCATCCTGCGGAGCCATCCAGCTGCCGCCGCAGGCGACGACCTTGGGGAAGGACAAATAATCATTCAAATTGCTTTCGTTAATACCGCCGGTAGGCAGGAAGGTCACGCCGCCATAGGGCGCGGACATGGCCTTGATCATCTGTATGCCGCCCAGTGCCTCCGCCGGGAAGAACTTGACAGTCTTCAGGCCTTCCTCCAGCGCCACTTCTATATCGCTGGGATTGGCGCAGCCGGGAATGATCGGCACGCCCTTTTCCCTGCAATAACGGACGATCTCCCGATTAAGGCCGGGCGAAACGATATAGGCCGCGCCCGCCGCTACGGCCCGGTCTACCTGCTCCTTGGTCAGCACGGTGCCGGCACCCAGCATTACCTCCGGCAGTTCCTCGTGTACCCGACGAATGGCTTCCTCCGCCGCATCCGTGCGGAAGGTGATCTCCGCCACCGGCAGGCCGCCCTTGGACAGCGCCCGGCACAGCGGCACCGCATCGGCCGCGTCTTCCACCTTGATGACCGGCACCAGCCCGGCCAGAGACAGTTTTTCCATCATATCCATGGTTCTTTCCTCCCTCATAAACGATAAAGTGGTATTTCCAGCTTGAAACCGTCAGACGGTTTGCAGATAGGGTTCGAGCTTCTGGCGAACGCTCGTCAGCATCTCCACGCAGCGCCTCAATTCTGTTTCCTCCATTCGAAAGGACGGCGCGGACACGCTCATGGCGTAGACCGCCTCCCCCGCCGCGCTGCACAGTGGCACCGCCACACAGCAGACGTTGGGTTCGTTTTCCTCCCGTTCCACCGCATAGCCATTTCGGCGAACTTCCCCGATCTGCTCCAGCAGTCTGTCCACGTCCGTAATGGTATGGGCCGTGTAGGCTTTCAGTTCTTCCTGCCCGTACAGGCGGCGAATCTGCTCGTCCGTCATGCCGGAAAGCAGCGCCTTGCCCAGCGCCGTACAGTACAGCGGCGCACGGGTCCCGATTCGGCTCGTCATGCGGATCGCACGGGTGGAGTCCAGCTTGTCGATATACAGCATCTCATTGCCGGAGCGAACGCCCAGATGCACCGTTTCGTTCAGGACGGACTGTACCTGCCGCATTCCCTCCCGAAGCATGGGCATGTCGTCCTGATCCCGCATCCAGGCCGAGCCGATCTCGAACATTCGGGAGCCCAGCACGTACTTTCCGTTTTTTGGGGAAAGCACGGCATAGCCCAGATACACAAGCGTCTGCAGCAGATTGTAAGCAGTTGTACGGGGCAGACCCATTGCGCGAGTCAGGTCGCACAGGGCTATTCCCTGTGGATGGGCACTGAGCGTTTCCAGCATCTCCAGCCCCCGCTGCAGCGTTCTGTTTGGGATTTCAGCCATTGAATCTCCCCCCATTTTTGTTCTCATATGGGAACAGCATTCCCGATAAATCAATTATACTTGTTTCCCCTCCAAAAAGCAAGACTTTCTTTCCCCTTTCCCACAAAAGAGATAGATATTTGTCATACTTCCGACTTTTCTTATGGATACTTTCATGCTATAATGACCAAGGATTCCTAAAAAAATGAGGAGGAATACAAACACATGAAAAAGGTTGTTGCAATTCTCATGGCTGCCCTGATGCTCCTGTCCTGCACCGCCGCGCTGGCGGAAAACATCAAGCTGGACAAGCTGACCTTCGAATTCGTTCCCTCCAAGGACGCGGACGTGATCATCACCGGCACCAAGAATCTGCCTCAGCTGGTGCAGGCTGAAATGGCCAAGCACGGCTACGACATCGGCGAAGTGGACATCACCGTCGGCACCAGCTATGAAGCGACCGGCGAAGCCATGTGTGCTGGCGCGATCGACATCGGTTGGCTGCCCGGCGGCACCTATGCCATCTACAGCCAGAATAAAGAAGTAGACGTGATCCTGACCGCCACCCGCGATGGTCTGAGCAATGACAGCACCGATCCCCGGACCTGGAACGGCGACGACAACAAGACCCTGCCCACCGACAATCAGGTGACCTTCTACCGTTCCCTGATCTACGCCACCCCCTCCGCCTACGGCAAGGAGCTGGCCGCCAAGGTCAACGCTGGTGAAAAGCTGACTTGGGAAGATCTGGACAAGGCCAACTGGGCCGTGAGCAACACCTCTTCCTCCGCCGGTTACATCTACCCCACCATGTGGCTGATGGAAAACTACGACGGCAAAAAGATCTCCGACCTGAGCAACGTGACCCCCAGCGTGGGCTACGCCGACGCTTTCGCACAGGCTGCCGCCGAGCAGTTTGACATCATCGTGTGCTACGCCGACGGCCGCCGCGACTATGAGAAGGCCTGGAACCTGCCCACCGATTCCAAGGACGAGACCGGCAAAGCCGGCATGGGCCGCAAGGATTCCATCTGGAACGAGCTGAACGTGATCGGCGTGACCGCACCTATCTACAACGATACCGTGGCCATCACCACCGCCAATCCTCAGGTGTACAATCCTGAATTCATCGCCGCCATGCAGCAGTCTCTGATCAACATCATCAACACCCCCGAAGGTCAGGAGATTTTCTCCGTGTACAGCCACAAGGGCTATGCCGTCGCCACCGACGCGGATTACGACGGCGCTCGTACCGCTCTGACGGTCGTGCAGTAATCGGTTTCCCTGATACCTCGCAAAGGGGCGGCCCAGCCGCCCCTTTGATTCTGCCTTTTTTCCCGGGGCTCCCTGTTTTTTTCTTGTACTTCCCCGGGGTTCGTGTTATATTATAGGTAACCTTTACAAAAATACACGGCGCAGCCGAAAAAGGGGTCGATATCTTGATCGAATTCCAACACGTGAGCAAGACCTATCCCAATGGCGTCAAAGGCCTGAAGGATGTAAACCTGACCATTGATCAGGGCGAGTTTGTCGCCATCATCGGCCTCTCCGGCGCCGGTAAATCCACGCTGATCCGTACCATCAACCGCATGATCGACGTTACCGAGGGCACGCTGACGGTGGACGGCGTGGACGTAATGACCCTGCGGGGTAAGTCCATGCGCCGCTTCCGCCGCAAAATCGGCATGATCTTTCAGTCCTTCAACCTGATTACCCGCTCCACCGCCATCAAAAACGTGCTTTCCTCCATGGTGCCCGATATGAACTTCTTCCGGGTTCTGTTCGGCATTTTTACCAGAGAGCAGAAGCTGCAGGCCCTGGAGGCGCTGGATAAGGTGGGCATTCTGGACAAGGCCTATACCCGCTGCGACCAGCTTTCCGGCGGCCAGCAGCAGCGCGTGGCGCTGGCCCGCACCCTGAACCAGAACCCCACCATCATTCTGGCCGACGAGCCCGTGGCCGCGCTGGACCCCGTGACCGCCCATCAGGTCATGAGCGACTTCAAGCGTATCAACGAGGAAATGAATATTACGGTGCTGATCAATATTCACCATGTGGATCTGGCCCTGAAATACGCCACCCGCGTCATCGGTATCCGCGCCGGCGAGATCGTCTACGACGGCCCCACCGACGACGTGACGCAGGAGGTTCTGGACAGCATTTACAACGGCGCTTCCGTGCCTCAGGCCGGGGAATGAGAGGGCCAAGCATGAAAAAGAAAAACGCAGCAACGGAATACCGGACGCCGCTGTTTGACCGGTTGTTCAAGCCGCAGGTGATCACGCTTCCCAACGGCCATACGGTGGAGCGCCCCCGCTCCCGCCAGCCGCTGATCTGGATCTGCGTCGTCGCCGCCGTCTGGGCTTCCGTCGTTCTGACCGGGTTTGATTTCAGCATTCTGATCAAGCGCGGTCATCAGTTCACCGTTATTCTGAAGCAGATCTTCCAGCCCGACTGGAGCTTCCTGCCCAAGGTGATCGGCCCGCTGGTGGATACCATCAAGATGTCCATTCTGGGCTCCGTGCTGGGCGCTACGCTGGCCCTGCCCTTTGCCGTGGTTTCCTCCACCAACATCAACCGCAACGGCATTGTGGTGGCCCTGTGCCGCTTCCTGTTGAACCTGATCCGTACCCTGCCCACGCTGGTTATCGCCAAGTTCGCCGCGCTGATCTTCGGGCTGGGCACCTTTGCCGGCACCATGGCCATCACCGTGTTTACCTTCGGCGTGGTATCCAAGATGCTGTACGAGGCCATCGAGACCATCGACATGGGCGCCTTCGAGGCCATGGAGTCTGCGGGCGGCAACAAGTTCCAGTCCTTCTGGTCCGCCTGCTTCCCTCAGATTCTGCCCACCTATCTGAGCTACTGCCTGTACAGCCTTGAAATGAACATCCGCGCCGCAGCCATTCTGGGCTACGTAGGCGCCGGCGGTCTGGGCATTCTGATCAACGAGCGCGTCGGCTGGCGCGACTATCACGGGCTGGGAACGCTGCTGCTGACCCTGTTCGTGGTGGTGCTCATCATTGAAAACACCAGCGAATACCTGCGCAAGAAGCTGAGCTGAGGAGGATGGGAACGATGGCACAACAAAACAAAACGGATCGTCCCATGACGATTCAGGAAGCCTATGAAGCCCGCCCCCGGCTTTGGTGGGCATACACGCTGATTTTGCTGATCGTGTTCTCCCTGCTGGGCTGGTCCGGCTCGGCGGTGGTGTTCAAGGGCTTTGCCACCAAGGGCGTGGAGGTGGCCAAGGGCGTATGGAACGGCCTGACCCACCCGGATACCGCGCTGCTCTTCAACCTTACGCCGGAGGGCGTGCCCTATCAGCTTTTGCAGACGGTGGCAATCGCCGTGCTGGGCACGCTGATCGGCGGCATTCTGGCCATTCCCTTCAGCTTTCTGGCCTCGGACAAAATCGTTCCCGGCTGGGTAGCCTTCATCTTCCGTGCGTTTATCCTGATGATCCGCACCATTCCCAGTCTGGTTTGGGCGCTGGTCTGGATCCGGGTCACCGGGCCCAACGCCTTCTGCGGCGTGGTCACCCAGTCCATCTGCTCCATCGGCATGATCTCCAAAATGTACATCACCGCCATCGCGGATGTGGATACCCGCATTCTGGAAAGTCTGGACGCCGCCGGCTGCACCGCCTTCCAGAAGATTCGCTACGGGCTGCTGCCCCAGATCATCCCCAACTTCATCTCCACCGTGATCTACCGCTTTGACATCAACGTCAAGGACGCCACCACGCTGGGCATCGTGGGCGCGGGCGGCATCGGCGCGGCCCTGATCCAGTGCATCAATTCCAGCCGCTGGAGCATGGTGGGCGCGTACCTGTGCGGCATGGTGGTTCTGATGCTGCTGATTGAGTGGCTCTCCACCAAGATCCGCAAGCGTCTGGCGCGAGGGTAAGCATGGCGAACCGGCTGACGATCTACTTTACCTCCGATACCCATGGGTATCTTTACCCCAGTCATTTCTGCGACCAGCAGCCCCGACCCATGGGGCTGCTTTCCATGCGCTTTCCCAAGGATGGAAACACGCTGATCATCGACGGAGGCGACACCATTCAGGGTTCTCCCCTGACCTATTACTGCTACGGCCATCATCTGCCCCTGCCTGTGGCGGACGCGCTGAACGACCGGCAGTACGACTTTGTCACGCTGGGCAACCACGACTTCAACAACGGCTACGGCGCGCTGGAAAGCTACCTGACCCGGCTGAACGCCCAGTGTCTCTGCGCCAACGTGACCGACCGGACAGGCGGACTGCCTCTCCTCCCCTATGCCGTCCGCACGATGGAAAACGGCCTTCGAGTGGGCGTTATCGGGCTGGTGACCCATTGGGTGACCCTTTGGGAAAAGCCGGAAAATCTGACCCGCTTCACCCTGACCGACCCGGTAGAGGCGGCCCGGCCGCTGGCAGAAAAGCTGCGCGGTCAGGTGGACGTGCTTATCGGCCTGTACCACGGCGGGCTGGAAAAGGATCTGCGCACCGGCGAACGCCTCAGCTCCACGGATGAAAACGAGGGCTGCCGTCTGTGCGAGGAGCTTCCCCTCGACCTGCTGCTGACGGGCCATCAGCATATCGCCATGGCTGACAGGCAGTACGCCGGAACCCATGTGGTGCAAACGCCCTGCAATGCCGCCGCTTACGTAAAGGTAGAGCTGGAGGAAGACGGAACGTTCCATTCGCAGCTGATGACTCCCCCCGCTCACGCAGAGCTGACCCCTTCCCAGCAGCGGCTCTGGAAGGATGTGAACGGCTGGCTGGACCGGCCCATCGGCCATCTGAGCCGTGCCCTCTGGCCCGAGGACAAGCTGACCATGGCGCTGGAATCCTCGCCCATCGCGGCCTTCTTCAATCAGGTGCAGCTGGAGGCCAGCGGCGCGGATATTTCCTGCGCCGCCCTGCCCAACAGCCTGCGCGGGTTTGACAGCGCCGTTACCGTGCGGGACGTGGTAGCCAGCTATGTATATTCCAACACGCTGGTGGTGCTGCGCGTTACCGGCGGCATTCTGCGGCAGGCTCTGGAGCAATGCGCCAGCTATTTTGACATACAGGCAGACGGTACGCTGGCTGTTGCCCGTTCCTTCCTGCAGCCGAAGGAGGCTCACTTCAACTACGACTATTTCAGCGGCGTTGAATACGGCTTCGACCTGCGTCAGCCGGTGGGCAGGCGGGTTTTCCGGCTGGAATATCACGGAAAGCCGGTGCAGCGGGAGGATTCCTTCACGCTGTGCCTGTCCAGCTATCGGGCCACAGGCGCGGGCGATTTTCCCTATTACGCTCAGTGTCCCCGGGTTCGGGAAATCCAGACCGAGATCAGCGAGCTGATCCTGAATTATTTTACGGCTCACCCTTATGTGGAGGTGGACGATCAACCGTCCTACACGGTCATTCGTCCCTGAAAAACGTACAGAAAAAAGCCTTCCGGGAAGCGCCCGGAAGGCTCTCAGTTGTCGAAAAACTCCTTTGGGGAGTTGCCAGAGGGGCCCCGCAGCCCCTCTGACTGTAGTTCTCCACCGGCTGACCTGCGGTCGGCAAATGGCCCCGTAAGGCTTCGCCGTGCGCAGCACCCGATCGGGCGGGGAGTTTGCGCCTTCGGCGCAAACAGTACCGACAGTTTCTGGCGAAAAAAATCGCCGCAGGCGAGCTTTTTTGACAAGCCAAAAGCCTTCCGGGAAGCGCCCGGAAGGCTCTGGCTTTATTCCAGCAGAAACACCTGCCGCATCAACGGCTGCGCGCCGGTGACGGGGTCCATGTCCATCTGCATAACGTCCTTCATGTACTCGTTCCATCGGTCCACCACGGCGCTGCGGGCCTGCACCTGAGCGGCGGTCTGGACGCTGTCGCATTCATAATAGCCGAACAGCTCGTTGCCCACGTTCCAGATGGTGTAGTTGCGAATCCCGGCTTCCTTGAGGACGGCTTTCATTTCCGGCCAGAGATGAGCGTGCCGGTCGACGTACTCGTCCAGCTTGCCGGGCAGGACGGTGGCTTTCCATGCGTAGCGTTCCATGACCTGCACCTCCCCCCTCAGCCAAGAAAAGCCTGCTTCAGTTTCACGCCAAACTCGTCGGCAATGGCCTGCAAATCCTCGTCCCGGATGGTCTGAAGCACGGGCTTCCCGGAAGAAACGACCTTCATATAAATTTCCGCTGCCTTTTCGATGGTGTGCATCAAACCGAAGGCGGTGTCGAAATCCGGCCCGGAGACAAACAGTCCGTGATGAGCCCAGACCGCCGCATCGTATTCCTTCATCAGTTTACTGGTGGCCAGCGCAATGTCCGCGCCGCCGGGCACCATCCACGGCACCACGCCCACGCCGCCGGGAAACACCACGGGGCACTCGGTGGCGCTCTGCCACAGGGCGCGGGTAAAGTCCCGGGCGGTCAGAGGCAGAATGTAGGTCATGGCGATCACATTGGCCGGATGGGCGTGATAGATCACCCGGCAGGCTCCATTGGTCGCGGTCTTGCGGACGCTGTGATTCAGAAAATGACTGGGAAACTCGCTGGTGGGCTTGCCGCCCTTTTCCAGTCCCCACACGATACGGTAGCTGTCCCCTGCCTGATTGATCTCGCAGATGCAAAGATTATCCTGCGGGGCCAGGATCACATTGCGCAGGTACTTGCCGCTGCCGGTGGCGATGAAATATTCCCCTTTCAGGTTGTCCGCCCGTACGCCCATTTCCACCCACGGGCCGGGCGTTTCCCTGAAAAATGGCCGGCACTGCATAGCTTCTTCTTCCGTCATGCGGTAGGTCAGATTGCCGCCGTTGCGTTCGTGCCAGCCCTGCAGCCAGCCGTCGTTGCACAGGCGGATATAGCCCTGCAGTACCTCCAAATCAAAAATACTCATTTCAGTTTCTTCCTTTCAGCACGTCGGCTTCGTATTTTTCAACGGTTTGGAACCAGACCTCATTCTCCGGCACGCCGCACTGACGGCAGTATTCCTCCCACACCGCGCCGAAGGGCAGGGTCTTAAGCTCCTCCTGCGCCATCAGAAGCTCGGTGAATCGATCCTCGTCCTGCAAAGTTCTCAGCCGGTCATGGGGCATCAGCAAGGCCCACAGCAGGGCCTTTTCCACGTTGCGCGCGCCGATGACCCACGCCGCCACCCGATTGATGGACGCGTCGAAGAAATCCAGCCCGATCAGCACCCGCTCCGTGGCGTTGCAGCGGACGATCTCTGTGGCGATCTCCCGAATTTCGTCCTCAAAGCGCACCACATGATCGCTGTCCCAGCGCATGGGCCGGGTGATATGCAGCGGCAGCTTATCGAAATAGCACAGCATGGCGGGAATCTTGTCGCTGACAAACTCCTGCGGGTGGTAGTGGCCATTGTCCAGCAGATTGTACACGCCGGGTTGCCGGGCCGCGTAGGCGGTGTAAAATTCGTTGCTGCCAACGGTGTAGGCTTCCAGCCCAATGCCGAATACCTTGCTTTCCACGCTGTCGATCACCCCGGGCAGCTTCTCGGCAAAAATCTGGTCGAGGCTGTCCTTCAAACGCAGCCGGGGCGACAGGCGGTCGGCGGGAACATCCTTCAGGCCGTCGGGAATCCAGACGTTGCACAGGCAGTGGGTATTCAGCTTCTTGGCGAAATACGCGGCGATGCGTCGGCATGCAATGCCGTGACGGATCCAGAACCGGCGCACGTTCTCGTCAGGGCTGGACAGGGTCAGACCGTTCTTTACCATGGGATGGCTGAAAAACGTGGGATTGAAATCCAGCCCCAGCCCGCGCTTTTTCGCATAATCCACCCATGGACGGAAGTGCTCGGGGCGCAGCTCGTCCCGGTCGGCCCGGTTCGTGTCCGTCATCACGGCATAGCTGGCGTGCAGATTCAGACGCTTCTTGCCGGGGATCAGGCTGCAGGCCTTGTCGAAATCGGCAGTCAATTCTTCGAAGGTTCGGGCCTTTCCGGGATAATTGCCTGTGGTCTGAATGCCGCCGGAAAGGGCCTCCCCGGCATTTTCCAAGCCAGTCACATCGTCCCCCTGCCAGCAGTGGATGCTGACCGGAATTTCCTTCAGTCTGGCAATAGCTGCGTCCGTATCCACGCCCCATGCGGCATAGCGTTCTCTGGCTTCCTGATACATACTCAACTCTCCTTTGGCATAAAGGTTTTCAGTTCAAAGTCCGCCCGAATCCGCTGCCGGGCGTGAGCAAGGTCCTTCAGCTCTCCCAAGGCGATCAGCTGGGCCACGGCGTTGCCCAGCGCGGTTCCCTCGCCGGGGCCCGCAAAGACGGGCAGGCCCGTGGCGTCCGCCGTCCACTGATTCAGCACCCGGTTGTTGCAGCCGCCGCCCACGATATTCAGGGAGGTATAGTGTTTGCCGGTCAGGGCACCCAGTTCTCGAATGCCATCGGCATAGCACTGGGCCAAACTGCGGTTCACGCAGGCCAGCAGCTCCGGCAGGTCGGACGGCTCCGGTTTTCCGGCCTCCCGAAGGGCGGCTTTGATCTCCGCCGTCATATTTGCCGGGGCCAGAAAACGGTTGTCTATCGCGTCCACGGTGTAGGGATAGGCCGCGCCCTGCAGAGCCAGCTCTGCCATTTCGGCAAAGGAATAGCGGTCGTTCAGCTCCCGGCGGATGCATTGCATCATCCACAGCCCCATGATATTCCGCAGCAGGCGAATTTTGCCCTGATAGCCGCCCTCGTTGGTGAAACCGGCCAGCTGGGCTTTCTCCGTGACGACCGGCCCGTCCAGTTCCGTTCCCAGCAGGCTCCATGTGCCGCTGGACAAATACGCCGCCTGATCGTCCCGGGCAGGAACCGCCATATAGGCGCTGCCGGTATCGTGGGATGCAGGCAGAATCACGTCGCAGTCGAAGCCCACCTCTGCGGCCACCTGAGGACGAAGCCGTCCCAGCACCGTACCGGGCATCTTCGGCGCTTCGGGAAACAGACTTTCCGGGACGCTCGCCATGCCCAACACCTGCGCGTCCCAGGTGCGGGTGACGGGGTTCACCAGAGCACCCGTGGAGGCGATGGTGTATTCATTGACCATCTTCCCGGACAGCAGATAGTGAAAATAATCCGGGGTGAACAGCAGCCGATGGGCCTTTTGCAGCCGCTCCTTCGGCTCGGTCATCAGCTGATAGACCGTGTTGAAGGGCTGCCTGGCAATGCCCGTCCGCCGGTAAAGCTCGTCATCGGGCAAAAGTCCCAGCACAGCCTGAGTACGATCGTCCCGATAGGCCACGCCGTCCGACAGCATCCGCCCGTCTTCGTCCACCAACACATAATCCACGCCCCAGGTATCTACGCCCACAGAGGCGGGAATTTGTCCCAACTCGGCGCATTTTTTCATGCCCGCCAGAATGTGCGCCAAGAGGGCCTGATGATCCCAGCACAGGCGGCCGCTTTTCTTCACCGTGCCATTGGGAAAACGGTAAATTTCTTCCAGTGTCAGCTTTCCGTTTTCCAGCTTTCCAAGCATATGCCGTCCGCTGGACGCGCCGATGTCGATAGCCAAAACCGCAGTATTCATGGCAGTTCACTCCTTGTTGATTCATTTGGATTGTATCGGATTTTCGGGCACTAAAACAGGTCGGCTCTTGTGCATTTCACGACCTGTGTGAACCCGAACCTTTTTCCTGGGCTTTCTCCGGCAGGGCATCGTTTTCATCGATGTATTTTTGAAAAAGGGGAAAACTGCAGACCCGTTCGAAGAAAAAATCTCGCATTCTTTTCCTACTTTCTATTTGGAAATTTCTACCAAAAAATCTCACAAGATACTGTTAGTATAACATTTATGGCCCAAAATGCAACTTTTTTCGTTCTAATAGTGATCGCTTTTCTCATTGACAACTCGTCCTAATATGTTATAATATCTGTATACAGAGCTCTTACATTCTCAAATTCAAAAGGAGAACCCTATGTCCGCTACCCTGCAAGACGTAGCCCGCATGGCGGGCGTACATGCATCCACTGTTTCCAGAGTTCTCAGCGGAAAAGCATCTATCCGTTCGGAAACCCGGGATCGAATTTTTGCAGCGATCCGTCAACTGGACTACCACCCCAACTCCAACGCCAGAAGTCTGGCTGGCGGCCATACCGGCGTGTTGGCGCTGGTTTTGGATATGAACCGTTCCGACCCCTACGGCGGCATTTTCGAAAGCGACAGTCAGTTCAGCTTGGAAAAAGAAGCCTATCGTCGCCATTGTCACATGATGCTCGTCAGCCCCGACGCGGTGCATGAGCTGGTGAAAGAGCAGCGCATTGACGGCTTGCTTGCTACTCCGGCCGCTGCGAAGGAACTGGCGCTGCCGAAAAATTTCCCCTGCGTCCTGCTGGGACAGCCCGATCAACCGAACCCCAACGTCAGCTGGGTGGACAATGATCTGCTGCTTGGCGCGCAGATGGCGGTAGACCATCTATGCCATCAGCACTATGCCGCCATTTCTTTTTTGGGAGCCAGCTGCAATGGGGCCGGCAGCCTTCACCGGCGTCTGGAGGGCTATCGTCAGTCCCTTCCTGCCGGAATACCTCCCCGTGTTTTCCCTACCGACGGCACGTCTGCCGGCGCCCGGCAAGTCGTTTCCGCCTGTCTGGGTGAGCTGGAACGGCCCCATGCTTTTCTCTGCAGAGACAATCTGGCGGCCTGCGGTCTTTTGCAGGCATTGCAGGGCACGGGCCTTACAGTGCCGGACGATATCGGCATCGTCACCTTCCACAATCGACCCATGGCGGAGTACCTGGCTCCCTCGCTGTCCGTTCTTCGGCTGGATGGCGAACGCTTCGGCGCGGAAGCCGTCCGAATGCTGGTGGAGCGGATCAACTGCCCGGCTCTACCGCCGGAGCAGCTGCTGATCCCTCCCCAACTGGTGGTGAGAGAATCCAGCGTTTCCCGGAACCCGCTGTTTCCCCTGCGTTGGGACGATGTGTCCGGCAGAGATTTCTGACTTTTCTCCAACATTTTCAGCAACAAAAACGCCCTCCGAGTTTCCTCAGAGGGCGTTTTCAATAACCCCAAAGTGCCGCTGCACCCCATTTTTTCACCCGCTATGTTAACAGCAGGCCGGTGCTCTACCTCCGATTTCTGCCTTCCCCTGACATGTTTCCACGGGGGCATGACATCCGTCGAACGGACACGAGCTCCGTTTTATGAAATGTGGGTAAAAATGGAGCACTGGCGCACACTTCAGGTGGTCATGAACCTATTATAGTAGCTTTGTCTGCCACTGTCAAGGCGTTTTGCCAGGGGGGAAATTCAAGCCGAAAAGGACAAGCCCGTCAGTCTTCGTTCACCCGCACAGTCCTGCCTTCCTTGGAGGACTGAATGGCCGCGAAAACAGCCCGCATGGCAGGCAGAACGCTGTCCGCAGACATTCCCTCGACTTTGGGATTCTTCAGGCATTCTACGAACAGGTCGATAATTCCGGAACGGGTCTGATCGGCGTTGGTTTGGATCGCGCCGCCGTCCCAAATTTCGCTGGTTCCATCCTTGCGGTTCAGCACCAGCGCGTGTTCCGGGTCGGCGTAGATGCGCAGCGTTCCCTCCGTACCGTCGATCTCCGTGGAATTATCCTCCTGGCCATAGTGTGTCCAGGAAGCGGTCATCGTACCCACGGCCCCGCCGGACATTTTATACAGGCACAGGGCGTTGTCGTCCAGCGAAATCAGGGAGCCGTCGGAGAAGCGCTTGTCCAGCGTGGTCAGAAAGGCCGTGACCTCCGTCACCTTCTGGCCCAGCAGGAACTGAATCAGATCGGTCTTATGTATGCCCAGATCCGCCAACACGCCCATGGCCGCCAGCTTTCTGTCAAAAAACCAGGTGCCGGAGCCGGGATCCGCGCTCCATGTTTCCGGGCCGCCATGAGCAAACCGGGTACGGAACGTCAACGGCCTGCCGATTTTCCCGGCGTTGATCCACTCCCGGGCCTTCTGATGGGCCGGGGCCAGCCGCTGGTTCTGGTCGATCATCAGCAGCTTTCCGGCCTGTCTGGCCGTCCTCGCCATGGCCTCGCAGTCCTCCAGCGTGGTCGCCATGGGCTTTTCGCACAGCACGTGCTTCCCGGCCTTCAGCGCCGCGATGGTCATTTCGGCGTGGCTGTTGTTGGCGGAGCAGATGCTGACCGCGTCGATGGACGGGTCGGCCAGCAGCTCCACAGCGGAGGCATAGGCCTTCGCGCCGTAGCGGCTGGCCAGCTCCCGGGTTCTTTCTTCGTTCAAATCGGTCAGCGCGGCAATCTGTACGTCCGGGTTTGCCGCATATTCCGGAAGATGACGCACCTGCGCGATCTTCCCGCAGCCAATGATCCCAATGCGAAACACGGGTCTTCCTCCTCCCACGTTGAACGGTTCAATTCGCAGCTTCTTTTTTCTGCAGCAGCACGGCCGCGATCACGATAAAGCCCTTGAAGGCCTCCCGCAGAAAGGGCGGTACGCCCATCAGGTTCAGCAGGTTGTTCATCACGGCGATGATCAGCATTCCCAGCACCGTGCCTATGATGGAGCCCTTGCCGCCCGCCATGCTGGTGCCGCCCACCACCACCGCGGCGATAGCGTCCATCTCATAGCCGCTGCCGGCGTTGGCGTAGTCCATGGAGCCGATGCGGGCGATCTGAATCACAGCGGTCACGGAGACCAGTGCGCCCATGAGCACATAGATCCACGTCTTGACCTTTTCCACGTTCACGCCGGACAGACGGGCCGTGCGCTCGTTGGAACCGATGGCATAGATCTGCCGTCCGAAGGGCGTGTGCTTGGAGACCACGTACAGGATGGCCGCGATAACCAGCCAATACAGAATGGGCAGCAGCGTTTCGCCGCCGATCTTGGTGTTGGCGATGGCCAGAAAGCCGGTGGGCACCTTCACGGCCACGGTCTGCATACACTGCTGGGTCACGCTGCGGCAGATCTTCATCATGCCCAGCGTCACGATAAAGGCGGGCAGCTTGCTGCGGGCGATCAACGTGCCGTTGATGGCGCCGATGAGGCAGCCGACCAGCACCGCCGCCAGAATGCCAATGAGATACGCGGGAACGCCGGTAATGCCAACGGCGGTCAGCAGCCCCGCCGGGTAGCCGTTGATGATGACCATCAATACCGCGCCGATGGCGACCATGGTGGAGCCTACGGCCAGATCGATGCCGCCGGAGATGATGACGAAGGTCATGCCCAGCGCCACAATGCCTACGCCCGCGTTGTTGCGCAGGATATTGATCCAGTTCTTGCCCCAGCGCTGCAGCCACGCGCCGAAGCTGGCGTCGTTGAAGCCCAGAGCGATGGTCTGGACGATGATCATCAGAACCAGTACGCAGCCGGTGGAGAACATGGGGTTGGTTTTCCAATTACGGGCGATCCGCTGGAAAAATGTTTCTTTCTTTTGCTTTGCAACAGTTGTCATTGGGATGTACCTCCTCAGCCGCCGGTAGCCAGCCGCATCATTTCCTGTTCGTTCATGGTTTCGCCCTGCACCTGCGCGCGAATATCGCCGTGGTACATAACGTAGGCGCGGCTGCACACGCGGATGATCTCCTGCGCCTCGTTGGAAAGCACCACCACCGCCACGCCGGCGTCGGCCAGCCGAAGAATGATATCGTAAATATCCTCCTTCGCGCCCACGTCCACGCCCTGGGTGGGATTATCCAGAATCAACAGATCAGGCCGGGCGCTGAGCCATTTGGCCAGCACCACCTTCTGCTGGTTGCCGCCGGACAGGCTGGTGATGGAGTCGTCCGGGCTTTCCATTTTGATGCCCAGCTCCTGCCGCTGCTTTTCAAACTCCGCCAGCTGCTTTTTCCGGTCGATGAAGCCCATGCGGGTCAGCCGGGGCCATGTGACGATGGAGCCATTTTCCAGAATGGACATATCTTTGATAATGCCGTTTTCCTTGCGGTTGCGGGGCAAATAGCCGATGCCCAGCCCCAACGCCTGCATCGTGGAGGAAACCGTCACGGGCTTTTCATTCAGGTAAATCTGCCCTGCATACCTGCCCATATCGCCGAAGACCGTGCGGAACAGCTCGCTGCGGCCGTCCCCCAGAAGGCCCGTCACGCCGACGACCTCCCCCGCATGAACGGAAAGGTTCACGCCGCGGTAGTAGGGCTCCAGCGTCAGGTTTTCCAGCCGAAGCACTTCGGCCCCGCGGGCCGCATCCCGGCGAATGGATTCCGTCTTGACCGCATGGCCCACCATATCGCAGGCCAGCTGGCTGATGGTGGTATCCTCTACCCGGCCGTCCGCCACCACCACGCCGTCCCGCAGGACGGTGTACCGATCGCAGATTTCCATCACTTCCCGCAGCTTGTGGGAGATAAAGACCACGCCCACCTGCTGGGCTTTCAGGGTACGAAGCATATCGAAAACGCGCTCGATCTCCGGGTCCGTCAGGGAGGTGGTGGGTTCGTCCATGATGATGAGGGACGCCTTCATCATCAGCGCGCGGGAGATTTCGACAATCTGTTTGTAGGAGGCGTCCAACGAGGACACCATGGCCCGGGGCGAAATATCCAGCCCCATTTCGTCAAAGAGCTGCTGAGTCTGACGGATCATTTCCTTATGATCCAGAAGGCCGCTTTTTTTCTTCAGTTCCCGGCCAATGAACATATTTTCGTAAACGGGAAGATCGTTGATCAGGTTCAATTCCTGATGGATAAAGGCGATCCCCGCTTCGAGGGACTGATGAGGCGTATGGAATTGAACGGGCTGGCCGTCCAACTCGATGGTTCCGGCGTCCGCCTGCAGCACGCCGCCCAGAATATTCATCAGGGTGCTTTTTCCGGCGCCGTTTTCGCCCAGCAGCGCGCAGACTTCTCCCCCTTTAAGGGAAAAATCAACGGATTTCAGCACATCGTTTGCGCCAAAGGACTTCACGATTCCACGCATGGAAAGGTTCATGAGTTCACATCCGTTCTAAAGTTCCTCATAAGAACGGAAAGGGCCATGGCAAGCCACGGCCCTTTCCGGGAAAAAACCGATCAGTACACGGTGTTTTCGGGATCCAGATAGTCGGCCACATTGGAGCGATCCACGATGGTGGTGGGGATCACCTTCACGGGGTCAACGGTCTCGCCCTTCAGCAGAGCCACGGCTTCGTCCACAGCGTCCTTGACCATCAGGGGGCTGTACAGAGCGGAGCAGACGTTGATGCTCTCGTTGGCAGCAATGATGTTGAAGTATTCCTGGCATCCGCCGCCGCCGGTGATGACCTTGATATCGGTACGGCCGGCATCTTCGATGGCCTGCAGAGCGCCGATAGAGGTTTCATCGTCCAGAGAGAACACAGCGTCGATCTGGGGATTGGCAGTCAGGATGTCCGCCATGTCCTTCAGGCCGTCTTCACGGGTGAAGGCGGTGGCGTATTCGATGATCTTCACGTTGGGAGCGATTTCCGCCATGGTCTCGGTGAAGCCCTTCATGCGCAGCTCGCTGACGGAGCCGGAGGTGGGAACGGGCAGAGCCACGACCGTGCCTTCGGTGCCGATCTTATCCACGATGTACTTCGCGCCTTCGATGCCCATGCCTTCGTTGTCGCCGGTCACCATGTACACGCCCTCGGCGTTGATAGCGATATCGAAGTTCACCACGTAGATGCCCTCGTCAATGGCAGCCTGAATCGGCACTTCCATGCCTTCCCACTGGGGGAACGCCACGATGGCCTGAGCGCCCCAGGTCTTGAGGTCATCCAGCTGAGTGGTCATTTCTTCGGCGTTGTTGGAGGTGTAGAGCTTGTACTCGACGGTGTCGGCCAGTTCCTTGCAGCGCTGTTCAGCCTGATAGGCCACGCCGGCCACCCAGCCGTGGGTCACAGCGGGAGCCAGAATGCCGATCTTGTAAGTCGTGGTCTCGGCGGAAGCCATGGAGCACAGGCCCAGGCACAGCGCCAGCGTCAGAACGATCGCCAGAAACTTTTTCATAGTGTTTTCCTCCGTTTCATTCGGATGGTTTTTGCTTCCGGCGCAGCCAAAAAAGAAGTTTGCTTTTTTGTATGCGCCTTTTGCTTGCTCAAAGCATAACACACTCCTATGCTTCTGTCAATCAAAGTGGCTTTCTTTTTTCCCCGTTTCGGGCGGAAAACCCGTCTCAGTCGTCCTTGGCGGCGCGAAAAGCAACTTTTTTGACCAGAAGCGGCCTTATTTACTTTTTTTCCTTCTGTGTTATAATTTGAGTGGATATTCTCCCTACGATTATATATACGGAGGTTTCTTTCGATGAAACTTGGATTTGTCAGTGCGATTCTGGACGGATGGAATTTTGAAGAAATGATCGACACCGCGTCGGAGATGGGCTTCTCCTGCGTAGAGGTGGCCTGCTGGCCCTGCGGCAGGGCGGAGCGCCGTTACGCGGGCGTGAGCCACATCAACGTGGACGAGCTGACCGACGAAAAGGCCGCTGAAATTCTGGCTTACTGCGCCAAGAAGGGCGTGGAGATTTCCTCTCTGGCTTTCTACCCCAACACCATGGACGCTGATCTGGAAAAGCGCGCCGCCAACGTGGAACACCTGAAAAAGGTCATCCGCGCCTCCCACAAGCTGGGCGTGAATCTGGTCACCACTTTCATTGGACGGGATCAGACCAAGAACGTGGAGGAAAACCTGGAGCTGGTGAAGGAAGTTTGGCCGCCCATCATCGCGGAGGCCGAAAAATACGGTGTGAAGATCGGCATCGAGAACTGCCCCATGCTCTTCGGCCCCGATCAGTGGCCCGGCGGACAGAACCTGATGACCACCCCCGCCAACTGGCGCAAGGTGTTCGAAATTCTGCCCTCCGACAATCTGGGCATCAACTACGATCCTTCTCACTTTGTGTGGCAGATGATCGACTACATCAAGCCCATCTACGAGTTCAAGGACAAAATCTTCCACGTCCATTTCAAGGACATCAAGCTCTATCAGGACAAGCTGGATCAGGTGGGCATCATGGCCTATCCGCTGGAGTTCATGGCTCCCAAGCTGCCCGGACTGGGCGATGTTGACTGGGGCCGGTACGTCTCCGCGCTGACGGACATCGGCTACGACGGCCCCGTGTGCATCGAGGTGGAGGACCGCGCCTTTGAAGGCAGCCGGGAGAAGATTCTGGACTCTCTGCGCCTGAGCAAGAAGTACATGGAGAATTTCGTCATCTGAGCCTCCGCCGTCCCCGCGTTGCAGCCTTCCAATAAAGAAAACCAGCCGTGCGTCCCCCAAAGCGGGGAGCGCACGGCTTCGTTTTTCGAAAAAATCCTGATCGGCCGCCATCGCCCGCGAACAGCGCTCCGCTGGTTCGCGGGAAAAATGCTGCGGCACGAGCCTTAGGGGCCCTGCCCCTAAAGCCCCGGCAGGAGGCAATGCCTCCTGCACCTCCGCTTTTTGACGCACGACCTTTTGATGAAGGGTCAAACCCCGCCCGAGCTTACTCCCGCTCTCTGGCAAAGTGGCAGGCCACCTGCCGTCCGTCGGAGAAAGTGCGCAGCTCCGGCTTCTGACGCAGACAGACGTCCTGCGCGCAGAAGCAGCGGCCCGCAAAGGGGCAGCAGGGCTTGGGATCCACCGGCGACGGCGGCTCGCCCTCAATGCGAATCGGCTCCTTTTTCTCGTCCAGATCAATGGAGGCGCAGTTGGAGATCAGCACCTGCGTATAAGGGTGCATGGGATGATGGATGATGGTATCCGTCTCCCCCATTTCCACGATATTGCCCAGATACATGACCGCAACCCGGCTGGAGGCGTAGCGGATGATGGAAATATCGTGGCTGATGAAAAGGATGCTGGTGTTGTGGCGCTCCACCAGCTTCAGGAACATGTTGATGATGTCCGCCCGGACGGAAACGTCCAGCATGGAAACAGGCTCGTCCACCACCAAAAAACGGGGCTTGAGCAGCATACTGCGCAGAATGGAAATACGCTGCAGTTGGCCGCCGGACAGCTCGTGAGGATAGCGTGACAGGAAGGATTCCGCAGGTGTCAGGCCGCCCTCGGTGAGCGCGTCGACGCAGATCTGGCGGCGTTCCTCGTCGGAGCTGCCGATATTGTGCAGCTTCAGCGGGCGCTCCATAATGGCCCCGATGGTATCGCTGGGGGTGAAGGTGTCGAAGGGATTCTGGAACACCGACTGCACCAGGCAGTGGAACTGCTCCGGGTTGGCTTCCAGCAGCTTCTTGGTGGAAATGCCGTAAAAGTCGATCTCGCCGCTGGTGGGTTCCTCCAGCCGGATCAGCAGCCGGCCCAATGTGGACTTGCCGCAGCCGCTTTCGCCGATAACGCCGAAGATTTCCCGCTCCTGCAGCGTGAAGGACACGCCGTCCACCGCGTGCACCTGTTTAGGCTTGCGGAACAGACTTCCACCCTTTTGAGGATACAGCCGGGTCAGGTTCCGCACTTGCAGCATGGGCTTGGAGGGATCGAACAGCTCGGAAAAATCCTTATGCTTGGCCATTTATTCCGCCTCCCTTTCCTGACAGCGATGGCAGGCCGCAAAATGGCCCGGCTCATATTCCCGAATCTCCGGCCGCTCCTGACGACAGCGCTCCGTTGCATAGGGGCAGCGGGGCGCGAAAACGCAGCCCTTGGGCGGGTCGGTCAAGTCCGGCAGAGAGCCGGGAATGCCGCGCAGCGCCTGTTTTTCGCCATACAGCGACGGAAAGGAGCGGATCAGCCCCTCGGTGTAGGGGTGCAGATGCCGCTTGATGACCTGCTCCACCGTGCCGAATTCCATCACCTGACCGGAATACAGCACCAGTGTTTTGCGGCAGGCGCTGGCCACCACGGAAAGATCGTGGGTGATCATGATGCGGGTCAGGTTCAGGCCCGCCTCCAGCTTCATGATCTCCCGCAGAAGCTGCCCCTGCGTGACGACGTCCAGCGCCGTCGTAGCCTCGTCCATGATGAGCAGGTCGGGGTTGAACATCAGGCTGAGCACGATGGAAAAGCGTTGCATCATGCCGCCGGACAGCTCGTGGGGGTACAGCCGGTACACTCGTTCCGGCAGGTTGACCAGCTTGAACAGTTCCACCGCCCGGTCATGAATCTGCGCCTTGGTGGCATGGGGCTCATGCACCCGGTAAATATCCTCGAACTGGCTGCCCAGCCGATGCACCGGACTCAGGCTGTTCATGGATTTCTGGAACACGATGGCGATCCGCTTCCACAACAGCTTCTTAAATTCCTCATCCGGCAGGGTCAAAAGCTCCTGCCCGTCAAACTCCACCCGGCCCGTGATTTTGGAAAAGCGGGGATCCAGCTGCCGCAGCATGGCCATAACAATGGTGGACTTGCCGGAGCCGCTTTCGCCGATAATACCCAGCGTATCGCCCCGTTCGATGCCGAAGGAAACGTGATCCACGGCCTTCAGCTCGGTCTTTTTGGTGAGATAGCTCACGCAGAGCTCCTGCACATTCAGCAACAAACCGTTTCCCTCCCTTACAATTTCTTCATCCGGGGGCTGAGCGCATAATTCAGGCCATCGCCGATCATATAGAAGATAACCACGATCATCATAATGGACAGGCCGGGCAGAGTGGAGATCCACCAGCCGGTCTGCAGGAAGGCCTTGCCGTCATACACCATCTGGCCCCAGCTGACGATGTTGGGGTCGCCCAGACCCAGAAACGAAAGGCTGGCCTCCGTCAGGATCGCCTTGGCCACGCCCATGGTGGTGTTGGCGATGACCGGGAACAGGCCGTTGGGGATGATGTACTTGAACAGAATCCGCAGCCGACTTTCGCCCATGACCACCGCGCCCTTGATATAGGTGCGCTCCTTCAGGCTCATGGCCTGAACGCGCATCATGCGGGCATTGGAGGGCCACGAGGTCAGGCCGATGACCAGCATGACGTTGAACATGTTGCTGCCGAAAATGGAGACGATGATCAGCACCAGAAAGAACGTGGGGATCATCAGGAAGATATTGATGACCTCGGAGGTGATCTTATCCAGCGCGCCCCCGAAATAACCGGCGAAGGCGCCCAGCATGGTGCCGATCAGGCCGGAAATCAGCGCGGACACGATGCCGATGGTCAGGCTGGTGCGGCTTCCGTGAAGGATCATGCTCAGAACGTCATGCCCCATATGGTCGGTGCCCAGCGGGTGGTTTTCGCTGCCCGGCGGCATCAGCAGATCGTCGCTGAGGTAATAGGGGTCGTAGGGCGACAGCACACCCGCCAGAATCGCCACCAGCAGCACGCCCAAAAACAGCAGAAGTCCCACCCGCAGCTGGCGGCTGGCCTTCCAGAGGGACGCAAGACGTTTGGCCACTTTGATCAATCTGTTTTCCATCGTTTTGCTTCCCTCCTGTCAAGTGTAGCGGATACGAGGATCCAGCCATGCGTAGACCAGATCGACGATGATCATCATGGCGGCGACGGTCAGGGCCAGAATCAGATACACGCCCATCAGCACGTTATAGTCGCGCATCATGATAGAGCGGTACATCAGCGAGCCGATGCCCGGCCATGAGAATACGATTTCCGTCAGGGTAGAGCCGGAAACCACATAAGCCAGATTGATGCCGAAAACGGTCAAAACCGGCAGAATGGCGTTTTTCAGAATATATTTGCGGAAGATTTTGCGTTCGCTCATGCCCGTCACACGGAAGGTCATGATGTAATCGTCCGCCATTACCTGCATAACCGAGGTCTTGGTAATGCGGAAGTACGCGGGAATCTGAACCGCCACCAGAGACGCGCAGGGCAGAATCATATGCACCATCACATCGCCCACATAGGCCATGCCCGTATAGCCCGCGCGCAGGTTGTACATTCCCTGCGTAGGCAGCCAGCGCAGGGTGGAGGCAAACAGCAGAATGCCCATCATGCCCAGCCAGAAGGTGGGCATGGAGTTGAACAGATAGGCCATGCCGGAGAAGATTCGATCCAGCAGGCCCCCGTGGTTTTTGCCGGCGTACAGCCCCAGCCAGCAGCCCAGAATCACCGCCAGCACGGCGCTGGTGCCGGAAAGGAGCAGCGAATTGCCGAAGCGTTCGCCAATCAGCATACTGACCGGCTGCGAATAGGCGAAGGAGGTGCCCAGATCGCCGTGAAGGAGGTTGAGGATATACTTGCCCAGCTGGACATGGAAGGGCTGATCCAGGCCGAACTTGACGGTCATGGCCTCCATGACCTCTTCCGTAAGCGTATCATCGCCCGCCAGGATCCGCACAGGATCGCCAGGCGCAAGTTTGATGATGGTGAAGTTCAGAACGATGACCACCATCACAATAAAAAAGGCGGTGACCAGTCGTTTTAAGATATAGCGCTTCATCCGCTCACATCCCTTATTGTATGAATACCCGACAGGCGGGCAAAACCCGCCTGTCGGGCGTAAACCGGGGAAACTAACGGGGAGATTTCAATTAGTCGATGGTCACACGAGCGTAGCTGTTGTCGCTGACGTCGCTGACATGATCGATGTAAGAAATGCCGGAGACGTTGCTGCGGCAGATGTAGTAGGTGGTCATTTCCACCACAGGGATGATGGGCAGTTCTTCCGCCTCGATCTCCTGAATACGGCGGTAGCAGGCGCCGCGCGCCTCGTTGTCGGTCAGGCTGCGGGCCTTCGCCAGCAGCTCGTCCACTTCCGCGTTGGAGAAGTGAGAGTAGTTGGCGGCGCCGCCGGTGCCGATACGCTTGGACATAGCGTCAGGATCGGGACCCTGATAGCCGTTGAGCATGGCCATATCGAAGTCGCCGCTGGTGACACGCTCATGCCAGGCGGCGCTTTCCAGCACGGTCAGCTTCATGTTGATGCCGGCTTCCTTCAGGTTGGACTGCATGACCTTGCCGCAGTCAGCATAGGAACCGGAGGAGAGCACCAGCATTTCCAGTTCGATATAGTTGCCGTTTTCATCAGCGGTGAAGCCGGCGTCTTCCAGAATCTGACGCGCCTTGGCCACGTCGCGCTCGCCGATATCAGCGTCCGCGTTGTAGGCCCAGTCGCAGTAGGGCGGATAGAAGCCGTAGGCGGGGGGCATCAGGCCGTTGGTGGCCTTGCGGGAGATTTCCTCACGGTCGATGGACAGGGCCACAGCCTGACGGACGGCCAGCGTCATCTTTTCGCTTTCCATGTTCATGGCGATCTGATAACGGCGGGCGGCGCTGGAGTAGCCCAGTTTGTACTGGGGATCCTGCAGCAGGGCGGGCACTTGAGAGTTGGGGACGGGCTTGAGCATGTCGATCTCGCCGTTGAAGAAAGCCTGCATGGCGGTATCGGAATCGGGGATAACCTGGAAGATCAGGCGATCCACCTGAGGCGCGCCCAGATGATAGTCGGGATTCTTTTCCAGCACGATGCTCACGCCGCGGTCATAACTGACAAACTTGTAAGCGCCGGTGCCAACGGGATTGGTGGTGGCGGCTTCACAGGTCTTCCAGTCCTCCACGCCCTCGTAAAGGTGCTTGGGCAGGATGAAGTTGGCGTACCAGGCCAGTGTGCCCAGAATGGGAGCGTTAGGGGCCTTCAGGGTCATGACGAAGGTGTCGTCGTCGGGGCAGTTCATTTCGGCAACGGAGTTATTCAGCTCCTGAGAAATGATACCGCTGTTTTCCATAATCATCTTATAGGTAAATTCCACGTCCGCGGAGCTAAAGGCTTCGCCGTCGTGCCACTTCACGCCCTTGCGCAGGTTGAAAGTGTAGGTCAGGCCATCATCGGAGATGGTGTAGGTCTCGCACAGATCGGGAACGATCTCATTGTTCCAGTTCAGCTGGAACAGACCGTCGTACAGATTCTGGAACACGGGCCAGCCGGAGTCGTCAGCCTGCGCATCCGGGTTAAAGCTCTTGGGATCCTCGGTCATCGCGACGATAAAGGTCTTGGTTTCGTCGGCGAAAGCGGCGGGCATCATGACGCCAAGCATCAGGCAAACCGCCAGAATCAGGGACATCCATTTCCTTGCCATTGGGAATCATCCTTTCATAATCATCCTTTATGCAACCTCACGAATGTGAAGATACATACTCAGCCGCCAGCAGACCGCATCCGGCCTGCGCCGTCACCAGATTGCGCACGGGGGTGATCTGGTAATGCATATTTTCCTCCAGATAGGCGCACTCCGCATCCAGCGTAGCCAGCGCGTCTTCATGGGCCTTCTTGAGGGTGGCAACCTGCTCGGGGGTGAAGCCACGCTTCTCGGCGCGTTCCAGTTCGAAATCAATGGCGCGCACCAGCAGACACAGGTTGGTGCAGCGGAAGTAGCGCATCACGTACAGGTTATCGAACACCTGCGCCTGCGTGGCCTTGCCCGCGCACTCCGGAGATTTGGCCCATGCGCGCTGGGCCTCGATGGCGTCTGCGCTGCCCAGCTTTTCTTCCACGGCCCGGCGATAGTAGTTATCGTCAGGATCCAGCAGCGCTTCCGCCTGCTCGAAGATGGCGCGGGTCTTCGCGTCCAGCTTTTCCTTCATATCGCAGCTTTCCAGAATCACGTCGCTGCGGTCACGGTCGGTGAAGGAAACGTCGTCGATCTTATCGGAATAGAAGTAAGGCAGTTCGCAGACGAAGGTGGTGGTGCGTTCGCCGTCGCGGTTGGCGTAGTCGTCGCTGCTGGTGCCGAAATTATGGCCCGCCACCGGGTCCTTGTTCGTGAACTTCTCGGTGTAGTCGTAGGAGTCCTTGGCGCGGATCATCTGGAACACGGCGGGAGCATAGCTGACCGCGTAGGGGGACTCCGCTTCGCCCAGTTTGCGGGGAATGCCCATTTCCTTCACGATCTCGTAGAACTGAGGGTACAGTTCCGGCATATCCTTGGTCATGTACCAGTACGCGCCGCCAAAGCCCAGATTGTGCAGCGAGAACATGAACTCAGGGTGCAGAGTGTCGATCAGTTCCATCAGCACCTTCGTCTCCGGGATGGGAGAATTGAACTTCAGGCGCTTGTACTCCACGGGGAACGTCCATTCCACCTGATCGCGGAAGGCGGGGCGGAAATAGTGATGCATATAATTGGTAATGCCAAAGGGACCCTTGAACCAGCCTTCGTTCATCTTAATGCCGTCGATATCGATGCACTTGATAAAGTACCAGGTATAGTCCAGTTCCCTTTCCAGCGCTTCATTGGCGGCCAGCTCCCAGGTCAGAAAATCCACCGTCAGCGCGCCGATGGGCTCGTTGGGATGGGGGCAGGCAAAAACCAGCGCGTTTTTTCTGCCATGGCCGATCTGGATCAGCTGGATCGGATGACCCTGACGGGAATGACCGACGCAGCGTACCTGAACGCGGTCGGGATATTGCTCCGCCAGCCGGAAAGTGCTCGCATCCAATTCATCCACGGTCATAAAGCAGGAGTAATCCGGGATGTGGCTTACGATCTCCTTGACGTTCATACGGGTTCCACCTTTCTGCATACTCGATGTATACCGCGCCAGTATAACGCACAGGATATAGTAGATGCAAGGGTTATTTTCGCTATCTTTCGACAAAAAATTGTATTTTTATTGTTTTTTGAATTTATGCGTTAAATGTGTATATTACAACCTGTTATATACCAAAAGTCACATTATCAAAACTGGTTTTATATTTTCTTTTTCATTAAAAAAAACCGGTGCTTCGGTATGTGGAAGCGCCGGTCTGTTCTTTTCTTATTCCAGATTTTTACCGAACTGATAGGCTTTTTCAAGGGCTTCGGCGTTGGCGGACGCTTCGCCGGGACCGTTCAGACCGCCTACGAACAGTGAGCCGCACAGCTTTGCCTTTTCAAAGCAGTCCACCCAGCCTTCCAGGCCGCTGACGGCCTTTTCGGGGGTGTAGGTCTCGTCCTCCGCCGCAACGGAGAGCATATACACCCGGCGGAAGCGGTAATCGGACGAATAAAGCGGATTCATCCGATCCAGCAGTGTCTTCATCTGGCCGCTCATTTCGTAATAATAGATGGGCGTGGAGAAGACCAGCGTGTCCGCATCCTTCATTTTGTCGGCGATCCAGAGCGCATCGTCCTTCTGCACGCAGCGCTGGGTCTTCTGGCAGGCCAGACAGCCGATGCAGTATTTCAGTTCTTTGCCCTTCAGGCTGATCTCCTCCACCTGATGGCCCGCGTCCCGGGCTCCGGCCACGAGCCGTTCCGTCAGGATGTCGGAATTGCTGCGGGGACGCAGGCTGGTGGAGATCACAAGAATATTACTCATGCTTTCTCCCTCTTTTCGTTACTTTCCCATACGGCGGGCGAAATCCGCCAGCGCGTCGGGAATGTGGATCTGCTGGGGGCAGACCTTTTCGCAGCTGTGGCAGGCCACACAGGCGGACGGCTGATGCTCCGCCGGGAGGGAAGCCAGCCGCATGGACGAAATAAACGCACCGGAACCGGCCACCATGGCTTCATTATAAAGCTTCAGCAGGTCGGGAATGGGCAGATGCTTCGGACAATGGCTGACGCAGTAGTGACAGGCGGTGCAGGGCACGGTGGTGCGGCGGATCATGTCGTCGGCCACGGAAAGCACCAGCTCCATCTCCTGCTGGTTCAAGGGCTTTGCCTCCTGATAGGTCGCCAGATTATCCTTCACCTGCTGCATATTGGTCATGCCGGACAGGGTAACGGTCACGCCGGGCAGACTCTGCAGGAAGCGGAAGGCCCACGCGGGGATCTTCTCGTCCGGGCGTGCCGCTTTCAGCCGGGCTTCATCCTCGGGCTGCAGGCTGGCCAGCTGGCCGCCGCGCACGGGCTCCATCACCCATACGGGAATGTTCCACTCCCGCAGCAGCTCCAGCTTTTCCTTGGCATTCTGGAAATTCCAGTCGAAATAGTTCAGCTCGATCTGGCCGAACTCCATATTCTTGCCGTAGGCTTCCAGAAAGCGGCGGATGGTGGGAATATCGCCGTGGGCCGAGAAGCCCAGATGGTGGATGCGGCCCCGGCGCTTCTGCTCCATCAGGTAATCATAGGTGCCGTATTTGGGGTCGAGATATGCGTCGATGTTCATTTCGCACACATTGTGGAACAGGTAGAAATCGAAATAATCCACCCGGCACTTTTCCAGCTGCTTTTCGAAAATTTCCTCTACCTTGCCCATGTTGCGCAGGTCATAGCCGGGAAATTTGGACGCCAGATAGAAGCTGTCCCGGGGATAGTCCGCCAGCAGCTTGCCCACCGTCAGTTCGGAATGGCCGCTGTGATAGCCCCACGCCGTGTCGTAGTAGTTCACGCCGCCCGCCATGCAGGCAGCCAGTATTTCCTTGGCCGCAGCTTCGTCCACCCGGCTGTCGTCGCCCTCCATCACTGGCAGACGCATGGTGCCCATGCCCAGTGCCGAGAGCTTCAATCCTTGAAAATCATGGTAGATCATGTTTTTTTCTCCTTTTCAGCAGCTCTTGCATCCATCGGTGGAAACCTTGAAAGCGGGAAGGGGCTTTCAATCGGTTTCCGTTTCCTTCGTCCAGCTCAATACGCCGGTCCGGACAGCCGCTTCGTACCGGCTCACCTTGTAGGTCAGTTTCTGAATGGCCGCGTCCAGCTGACTGCGTTGCTCCGTCAGGTCGGCCAATACATGGCTGAGCAGGTCGCGCCGGGCGGCAAATGTCTCGTCCCCGGCCTGATAGAGCTTCACATATTCCGCGATGCTCTCCACGGGAACACCCGCGCTCCGCAGGCAGACCGCGTTTTCCACCCAGCCCAGATCGTGCTCGTCGTAGTCGCGGATGCCGCTGGCCGAGCGATGCACCGGCGGAATCACGCCGATTTTTTCGTAGTAACGAAGGGTATCCTGCGTCAGGCCGTAACGCTGGCATACCTGTTTAATGGTCATCGCGTCACCTCCACGACAAAAGTATATAATATGGAGTTGGCTCCAAGTCAAGAAATAATTAGACTCGTTCAACAATTCTTCTTACGAGAAAAGCGCATATTTCCATGTGCTTCAGCTTTGCCTTACAGCCGCAGGCCCTTCACGTCCTTCACCCGGGACAGAATCACTCGGGTAGTCAGTTTTTCCACGCCGGGCAGGCGGTCCAGTACCTCGTTCATCAGCCGTTCCAGCTCCTCCTGATCGGCCGCGACGGCATGAATATGCAGGCAGCACTCCCCCGTCACCCGATAGATCTGCGTCACCGTGGGGCAGGCTTCCAGACGGCGAAGGATCTCCGGCAGCGCATCGGGGCGGGCTTCCAGCTCGTAATAGCAGGACACGGCGCTGCCCAGCTTCTGCGGGTTGACGATGACCGTATAGCCTTCGATGATCCCCCGTTCTTCCAGCGCGTCCATGCGGTTCTTGATCGCCACACGGGAAAGCCCCAGCCGCTCCCCCAGCTCGGAATAGGTATAGCGCGCGTTCTGTGTCAGCAGATCCAGAATTTTCCGATCCAGCTCATCCAACCCTTTCAGATACATCAAAGATGCCCTCCCCGTCCATACTGTGCGAATAGATTGATGATACCATTTTCGCGTGAAAATATCAATGTGTAAGTTGTAGGTTGCATTTTGTCGATTCAGATGCTATACTGGCTCCATCCCAATCAACAGGAGGCCTACCGCCATGTACCGCGACCTGACGCGGGGAAGCATCTCCCGCTCGCTGCTTCTCTTTGCGCTGCCCATGATCGCAGGTAATCTGCTGCAGCAGTTTTATAACATTGCCGATACGCTGATCGTCGGTCGGGCGCTGGGTTCCGAAGCGCTGGCCGCCGTAGGTTCCGCCTATACGCTGATGACCTTCCTGACCTCCATTTTTTTCGGGCTGAGCATGGGCTCCGGAGCGCTTTTTTCCATTTACCGGGGCCGAGGCGATGAACGTTCTCTTCGGCTGGGCATCGTTCACGCTTTCGGACTGATCTTGTGCGTCACGCTGATGCTGAACGCGACGGTCTACCTGTTTCTGGAACCGATCCTGCGATTTTTGCAGGTGCCGGAAAGCGTCGCCCCCGGAATGCGGGAATACCTGCTCATTATCTTCGCCGGGCTGCTGGCGACCTCCCTGTACAATTACCTTTCCTGCCTGCTGCGGGCGCTGGGCAATTCCACCGTTCCGCTGGTGTTTCTAGCCGTGTCGGCGCTGCTGAATATCGGTCTTGACCTGCTGTTCGTGCTGGTTTTTCATTGGGGCATTGCGGGTGCGGCCTGGGCGACGGTGATCGCCCAATATGTGTCCGGCGTAGGCATTCTCTGGTTTTTCCTTGCAAAATGCAAGCATTTGCTTCCCAAAAAGAAAGAGCTGCATTACGACCGTGCCATCCTGAAAGACATTTTCCAGCTTTCCAGCCTGACCTGCGTCCAGCAGTCCGTGATGAACTTTGGCATTCTGATGGTGCAGGGTCTGGTGAACAGCTTCGGCGCCACCGTAATGGCTGCGTTTGCGGCGGCAGTCAAGATCGACACCTTCGCCTATCTGCCCGTGCAGGATTTCGGCAACGCGTTTTCCACCTTCATCGCCCAGAACTACGGCGCAGGAAACCGGGAACGGCTGCGGGAAGGCACTCGCAAGGCCTTCCTGCTGAGTTTCGTTTTCAGTGCGGTGATCTCGGCGCTGGTGGTGACCTTTGCCGAAACGCTGATGGGGCTGTTCGTCAACGCCAGTGAGACGGCGGTGGTGGCTACGGGGGCGCACTATCTTCGCATCGAGGGAGCCTGTTACTTTGGCATTGGCTGGCTGTTCCTGCTGTACGGGTACTACCGTGCCGTTCAGAAGCCGATGATGTCGGTGATCCTGACGGTCATTTCGTTGGGGACGCGGGTGGCGCTGGCCTACGTACTGTCAGGTGTCATGGGCGTGACTGGGATCTGGCTGGCCATTCCCATCGGCTGGGCGCTGGCGGATATCGCGGGTTTTGCGGGGCTTTGGCGGCGCGGCAGAGACATGAAAAACGCGTAACAGAAAACGGCGGGCCGATTTGCCCGCCGTTTTGCATTTTCTTTTTACAGGGCGTTGTAGACCTCGTCCGTGACAGGCTCGCACCATTCGGTGCTGCCGTTTTCGCCGGGGATCTCAAACGCGATATGGGAAAACCAGCTGTCCGCCTTGGCGCCGTGCCAGTGCTTTACATTGGCCGGGATGGCGACGACCATACCGGGTTTCAGGCTGACGGGCGCTTTGCCCTCCTCCTGATACCAGCCCTCCCCCGCCGTGCAGATCAGCATCTGTCCGCCGCCGACGGTGGCGTGATGGAATCATCAAAGGACTTTCCGCGTTGGGGAGGGAACTACATGGACTATCGTGCGGAGATCGTGAGAATGGTCGGCGAGATACGCGCCGTTGGAATCCTCAAGAAAATCTACAAGCTGACGCGCATAATGTGGTCGGCGGAAAGGCATAAACATGACAAAGTGGGAAATGATCGATAAGATCATGGATATCTACGACAGCCTCGAGGGGGAGGAGCTGGAAAAATTGAAACGACTCATTGAGGAGATCGGCTCCAAGTGAGAGAAAAGCGCCGGAAGGCGCTTTTTTTTATTGGTCAAGCCATTTATAAATATAATTGCGAAGCTCTTTGTCTCTGATCTTTTCGCGCGGCGTTTCCAGTCCGTCTGGAATGGTCGTCTTGAAATAATAATGTTGGATGCCATCCGTTAAATTGTAGAAGAAAAAGCTGACCTCGCCGCCGGAATGGCTTTTCCGCGCCTCTGTTGATTTGGAAGAATGATAAACAAAATAAATCATATGATCTTGCACGGTGTAACGGAGACTGCAAAGAAAAGTAAGAGGCTTAAAATCCAACTTATTTGCGTCGCAGGTCTCATAAATGGAAAGCCCGCTCAAGGTCTCGCACATGTCTTTTTGCAGCCAATAAGCTTGATCGTCATCCAGATTCTCGGTGGAGAATTTTAGGATTACAAACAGATCGTAGCTGTGATTGAATTTCTGTTGATAAAAATTGATTTCTTCCAGCGTGACCGTGGTGGAATCATAGGGGATCACATAGGGCAGCTCGTCTATCACGACCGCGTCCATTTTATCTTTGGCGGCCATGACACGTTCCAATGCCTGATCGTAGGTTTCTTCCGCCCATGCGGCAGAGGCCGACAGCATCAGCACCAGCGCCAGAATAACAGCAAACGTCTTTTTCATTTGGAATCTTCCTTTCCTTTTCTGGTTTTTCCAGGCCATAGCCTGGCCGCCAAGTCTGTTAATTCCTTGAGCTGTGCAGGCGTGTATTCTGTTAGCTTGGACACATAACGCTGCCGTTCCGCATCTTCCATGGATTTAGGTTGTTCCTCGTCCCGCCCTAGGAGATAATCGACGGAAACATTAAAATAATCAGCCAATCTGGAAAGGGTTTCCGGGTCTGGTTTGCGTTTCCCTGTCTCATATAAAGACATAGTACTTTCTGCAACGCCGATTATATTCCCAAGCTCTTTCATGGTGACTTTTTTTTCCTTCCGAAGTTCGCGGATTCTCATCCCGGTTCCCTCCTTGATAGTAATATAGAACTTTACAATAAGTAAAGTCAACAATCTTTGCAAATCGTAAAGAAAATTATGAAAATCGCTTGACAAAGTGTAAAGTTGACGTATAATAAAGATGTACTTTGCGATTTGCAAAGTTTGGAGGTGATTAAATGCAGCTCAAAGAGATCAGAAAGGCGCAGAATTTGACCATGAAGGAAGAAGCCCCGAAGGTGTATCTGTCCGACTACTGCGCCGACCTCGACAAAGTTCCCCGCTTGGAGCAGGTGGAACAGGCCCTCGCCGCCGTGGCGGTAGAGGATCGGGAGCAGCTGAAACGGGCAAAGGATATGAAGACATGGGCCGGGATTTTGGGCGGAAAAGTTTGAACCTCATTTTGAACCTTTGAACTGGAAAATAAGGGGCTTCTGAAAAGATTTTGAGAAAATATTTTGGCATAGGAAAACCCCACAACCCTTTGTGGGTGCGGGTTTTCGGATGCTTTGAGATGGATAAAATTTTATAGAGCGATTTCCTGAAAATGCCAGTTGTTGCGGCAGCCGGGTTCGAAGGTCACGTTGGACATGGCCAGCCCGTCCTGCGGCTTCGTCAGGGGATTCAGGTAGGAACGGCCGATAAAGTAGCGGGCATAGGCCGTATTGTCCCTGCCGGTGCCAAACGCGTTCAGCTTTTCAAATTCGCTTTTTTCCATGGTCTTCATGCAAAATTCTTCTTTCGGTGAACACGGGGATTTTCCCCGCCGTTCTTTCATTCGTCCATAGGAACGGCGTTATTGTACAACCGGGAGTTTACTCCAAGTCAAGCCCTGAAAATCGGGAGAAACGAATCGTTCCTCCCGATGGATCCTTTAGCCCTGCTTCTGCTGGGCCAGCTTCTGGCAGATGCGCCGGTATTCGTCTTCGTCCAGCTTGTACTTTTTCTGGTACAGCAGGTGAGCGGTCAGCATCAGGGCAAAGGGCAACACGGTCATGCAAAGCAGCAGTCCCCGGGTCTGCCACGGGCTGACGCCCGCCAGCACCTGATCGATCTGAGACAGCTTCTCCGCCTCCGCCAGAAGGCCCTGAGCGGACTGTTGCTCCAGCGCGGAGATCTGGTTGGTGTAGCTGGTCACGCCGAAAATCAGATACCCCACGGTGGTCAGTGCTGCCACCACTGCGGAAGACATCTTGGTCAGGAAGGGCCGCAGAGAGGTGATAATGGCCTCGTCCCGCCGCCCGAAGCGGTACTCGTTGTACTCCACCGTATTGATGATGGAGATCATCATGATCAGGTAGAAGCAGTACTGACCGAAATTGGACAGCATATAGCCCAGCGTCACCAGCCAGAACTGGGTCATGCCGCCGGAAAGCAACAGGCCGCAGCCAAGCGTCAGCGCGTAGCCCACGGTGGAAACGGCCATCATGAGGTTCATCAGGCGCTTGCGGGAAACGCGGCGGGAAATGGCGGGGTAGAACACCATCAGGAAGGCCGTGGCCGCCACGCCCACGATGGTGAACAGGGAATACAGGCCGCCCCGATAGCCGAAGGCCAGATAGATGTAGGTGGAGCCGATGCCGCCCGCCACCAGATTATTGCCCACCTGCTGCACGAGAAAGATCAGTGCGATCCACAAAAGCTGGTCGTTGCCGGTGATGGTGCTCCAGATTTTGCGGAAGCTGACCGGCGGGGCCTTTTCCTTCATTTCCTCCCGGTTTTCCCGAACGCCGAAGATGGTGAAGCACAGGAACAGCGGAGCCAGTACGCATACGATCAGCGCTACCCGGCCGTAGGCCGTTTCGGCGTTTCCGCCCAGCGCCATGCCGCCCGTAGTAAACATGGGGATGACCACGCTGGCCAGCGTAGCGCCAACGCCCGCAAACAGCGTCGCCCGGGAGGTGAAGCGGTTGCGGGTATCCTCGTCCGACCCAAGCGCCGCCACCATGCCCCAGTAGGAAATATCGTGCATGGTGTATGCGATGGAATACATCAGATAGATGAAGCCGAAGAACGCCACGAAGCCCCAGCCTTCCAGCCGGGTGTTGAAGGCGGCGTACACCACCGCACTGGTCAGCAGAATGCCGATCAGCAGCCACGGCTTGAATTTGCCATAGCGGGAGCGGGTGCGTTCGATGATGTTGCCCATAATGGGGTCATTCAGCGCATCGAACACCCGGGCGGCCACCATAATGGCCGTAATGGCCGACAGCTGCGCCGCCGTCAGGCTGCGGGTGAACAGAATGTAGGTCAGGATAAAGTTGGTAAACAGAGTATAGATCATATCCCGGCCTACGGTGCCCAGGGGGAACATCCACAGGTTTTTCTTCGTTCTTCTGGCTTCGTCCATCGTGAAGAGACTCCTTTGCGTTGAAAATAGGGGGTTACGGCTGGATCATGCCGTCCAGCGAGAAGCGGAACACATTGTCATACTCCCGCACTACGGCGACCCGGCCTGTGAGGTCAGTCAGATTGTACACCACCGACCACTGGGTCATGCTGGTGGCTTCCTCGGTTTCGGGTTGACCGATGACGGCCAGCAGGGCCATGACCTCTGCTTCGCTCATCACGCCTTTTTTGAAGATGAGGGTCTGCTCGATCAGGTCGTAGCGATCCTTGCCGCGCACCGGGGCGTAGGGCACGTTTTCCGTCAGGTAGAAATTGGTCACGTAATTCTGATCGTACACCATCCGCTGGCCGTTGGGCAGGTATTCCAGCACCACGGCTTTGCCGTAGGCGTCCGCCAGCAGGAAGTGGAAATTGGCCTCCGGCATGGAGGACTGCATATCGTACTCGTCCAGCAGCGCCAGTGCTTCGTCCACGGTGGCGGCGCGATCCAGCACCAGCCGCAGGGCCACGGTGGTGGAAATTTTGTTCTTGCCCGTGTCCTGCAGCGTGGGGTCGCCCCGGAGCTTCAGTACGCTCATTGCCAGCCCCTTCTCGTTCATGCCGTCCATCAGCAGGTACGGGAAGAACGCCGCCATGGATAGATCGGTGGTTCCGTCGTTCAGGGTATCGGCGGTGTAGCCGATCCAGCCCACGTTGGCAAGACCGATGGAACGATAGCCGTTTTCCGGCGCGGTGCGGACGAGAACAGCGGTCATATTCATTTTATAATCGAAATTGCGGCCGTAGAGAAACTTTCCCTCCTCGCTCTGCGCGGTAAAGGCGCTGCATCCCGCGTCCACCGCGCCCACCGAGGCGGTTCCCCCGGCCAGCAGGGTCTTCTGCAAAAAGCGCACCATGCCCTCCACGTCGGTCACATTGGCTTCCAGCAGCGCGTCCAGCTGGTAATCGGCGGTATAATCCATGGTATAGAGCTTACCGTCGTTCACATCGGTCAGGGTGGCCACAGAGGCGCGCTGTTCGTCGGTTTTCAGCCACGCGGCCGGGTTTGCGCTCTCGGCCATGGCCGGGACAGCGCTCAGGAGCATCAGGGCGGCCAGCATCAGCGCAAGGCATTTTCTCTTCATCAATTTTGTTCCTCCTTCTTTTTCATGGCAGGACATACATCGGATAGACGGATCATTTCGTTGAATGATTGAAATATACCAGAATCCTCCCAAAAATGCAATGATGAAATCGGTGTTCCATATATATCCCTTGCATTTCAAGGAATGTGCCGGTATAATCATGGGACGGCGGCCTGAAACCGCCGCGAGCGAATTTTGCTTGAAACACACGCCTGCGCTGGGCGCAGGCGGATGGAGGCTTGGTATATGGAAACGACGCGCAGGGCGAGAACCGTCTGTATGCCGGTGCTGCCCCTTCGGGGAATGATGGTATTCCCCCATATGGTGCTGCATTTTGACGTAGGCAGACCCAAGAGCGTAGCCGCGCTGGAAAAAGCGATGACCGGCGACCAGAAAATTTTTCTGGTCGCCCAGAAGGATGCGGAGAATGACGACCCGACCCGGGACGATCTTTGCCGGGTAGGCACCATTGCTGTGGTTAAGCAGGCGCTGAACCTGCCGGGCGACAGCATCCGGGTGCTGGTGGAGGGCCTGCAGCGGGCCGTTCTGCTGGAGGTGTCCGAGGAAGAACCCTGCATGATGGCGGACGTCCGCCCCTCGGTGGACACCAGCCTGAAGGACAGCCCCGAAATGAAGGCGCTGGTGCGCACCACGCAGGAGTACTTTGAACAATACTGCCAGACCAGTATGCGGATGTCCCAGGAGACGCTGAACTCGGTGCTGGAAGTGGAGCAGCCAGACCAGCTGGCGGACGTGATCGCCGCCAACGTGCTGACCCGTCTGGAAGACCGTCAGGCCATTCTGGAGCAGCTCAAGGCCCGTGACCGGTTGGAGACCCTCTGCGGCATCCTGCTGCGGGAGACGGAGCTGGCCGACGTGGAAAAGCAGGTGCAGGCCCGCATCAAGAAGCAGATCGAGCGCAACCAGAAGGATTATTACCTGCGGGAGCAGATCAAGGCCATTCAGACTGAGCTGGGCGACAAGGACGGCACCGATGTGGAGGAGCTTCGCGAGAAGCTGGAAAAAACGCCCCTGAACGATGAAGCCCGGCAGAAGGCTGAAAAAGAGCTGGAACGCCTGTCCCACATGGCTCCCGGCACGCCGGAGATCGGCATCAGCCGCACCTATGTGGAGTGGATCCTCGACCTGCCCTGGGGCAAGACCACCACGGATAATCTGGATCTGAAGCGGGCCCGGCGCATTCTGGATCAGGATCACTACGGACTGGAAAAGGTGAAGGAGCGCATCATCGAGTATCTGGCCGTGCTGCGCATGAAGCAGGACATGAAGGGCCCGATCCTGTGCTTCGTCGGCCCTCCCGGCGTGGGTAAAACCTCCATCGTCCGGGCGGTGGCGAAGGCCGTGGGGCGCGAATTTGTGCAGATGTCTCTGGGCGGCGTGCGGGACGAGGCCGAGATTCGCGGCCACCGGCGCACCTATGTAGGCGCGATCCCCGGCCGGATCATCTCCGGCATCAAACAGGCAGGTACCATGAACCCGGTGTTCCTGTTTGACGAGATCGACAAAATGAGCAGCGATTTCCGGGGCGACCCCGCCTCCGCGCTGCTGGAAGTGCTGGACGCGGAGCAGAATTTCGCTTTCCGCGACCACTACATGGAGCTGCCCTTCGACCTGAGCAAGGTCATGTTCATCACCACCGCCAACTCCATGGACACCATCCCCGGGCCGCTGCTGGACCGGCTGGAGATCATCGAAGTGTCCAGCTACACGGAAGAAGAAAAGCTGCGCATTGCCCGAAAACATCTGCTGCCCAAGCAGATCAAACAGCATGGCCTAAAAGCGGGCAGCGTCCGCATGAACGACAAGCTGCTCAAGGCCGTCATCGAGGGCTACACCCGGGAGGCCGGCGTTCGGGAGCTGGAGCGTGTGCTGGCGAAGGTGGTCCGCAAGGCCGTGGTGGAAATGCTGGACGAAGGCGCTGAAATCGTCGCCGTAACGCCCCAGAAGCTGCGCCAATATCTGGGCGCGCCCCGCTATTCCCGGGAGCAGCCGGAAAAGACCGCCTCCGTGGGCATGGTCAACGGACTGGCCTACACCTCCGTCGGCGGCGAAATGCTGACGGTGGAATGCCTTGCCATGCCCGGGACCGGCGCTTTGCAGCTGACCGGCAAGCTGGGCGACGTGATGCAGGAAAGCGCCAAGGCGGCGCTGAGCTGGGCGCGGGCCCACAGCGAGCCCTGGGGGCTAGAAGCGGACTATTTCAAAAAGCATGACATCCACATTCACGTGCCCGAAGGGGCGGTGCCCAAAGACGGGCCGTCCGCCGGCGTGACGCTGACCACCGCGCTGGTCAGCGTACTGACGGGCATTCCCGTGCGGCAGGATATCGCCATGACCGGCGAAATCACCCTGCGGGGCAAGGTGCTGCCCATCGGCGGGCTGAAGGAAAAGCTGATGGCCGCCTACCGGGCGGGCATTACCGAGGTGCTGATTCCCGAAGAAAACGTGAAGGACTTGGAAGAAGTTGCGCCGGTGGTGAAAGAGCAAGTCCACATTACCCCGGTGCGGGATGTGACGCAGGTCTTGGAACGGGCGCTGACTGCTCCCCTGCCCGCCGTTCTGACGGAGTCGCTGCCCCGCGTGGCCCCCAGCGACTCCCGCCAGCCCACCATGATGCAGCAGGGCTGAAAACCCCACGATTGATAAAGGAAAACAAAAATGGAGATCAAAACCGCCGAATTTGTCACCAGTCTGGATCAATACAGCGAAAAGCCGCCTATTACCCTGCCCCAGCTGGCGGTGGTGGGCAAGAGCAACGTGGGCAAAAGCTCGCTGATCAACTCGCTGTGCAACCGGCGCAAGCTGTGCAAGACCAGCGCTACCCCGGGCAAGACCCGGCTGATCAACGTGTTTCTCATTAACGGCAATTTTCATCTGGTCGACCTGCCCGGCTACGGCTTTGCCAAGGTGGACAAGAAGGAGAAAATGCGCTGGGGCGCGATGATGGACGACTACTTCCAGCAGAGCACCTATCTGCGCCACGTGCTGCATCTGGTGGACATCCGCCACGAGCCTACGCAGGACGATATCGCCATGAATCAGTACTTCCGGCAGATGGGCATTCCCTTCACCGTTATCGCCACCAAGGCGGACAAGATCAGTCGCGGCGCGCGGATGAAGCAGATTGCCCCTATCTGCCGGGCACTGCTGGTGCAGCCATGGGAGATTCTGTGCTATTCCAGCGAGGACGGCCAGGGCCGCAGTGAACTGCTGGGAATGCTGGGCGGCCTTCTGCAGAAGCCCGAGGAGCCGGAAACGGAAGAACTCGAAGAAGAAACGGAACTGGATGAAACGGAAGAATAACAACCCCCGCTCTTTGCAGGAAAGCAGAGAGCGGGGGTTTTATGCGGCTTTATTTTTTACTTTTATTTCACAGTCGTGCTGTAAACGGACTGTTTCAGCGTCAGGGTGCTTTCCCCGTCCCGAACCTTCCGGGCGGCGACCAGCAGACGGCGGTTGTTATCCGCGCCGGAGCAGGTGGCCAGTGTCAGCAGGCGGTCGCCGGGCTGCACGTCCACCTGCGTGCGGTAGCGACTGAGTTCCCGAATTTTGCCCACGTAGGCGTTCCATTGGCTTTGGGTGGTAAAGTTTTCATAGGCCCAGAAGGGCAGGTAGTCCGCGTCGCTTGGATTGATGCTGACCTCCGCCACGGCGTAGATGACGTACTGAGCTTCCTCGTAAAGCGTATTGAAGGTGAAAACGGCGTGTTCCTTATAAAAGGTCGCGTCCTTGAGCTTGTATTTTTTCAGGGAGCCAAACATGGCTCCTTCCTTCATATTGTGGCCGTGGATCACCAGATGGGGCGTTGGGATGCGCAGGTTGCAGCCCTCGTCCAGAAACAGCGCGCCCGTGGCGTTCTTCTGGCCGGAAGCGTCGTGGGTCAGATAAAAGGAATTGTCCCGCTGCAGCACCGGCTCGTCCAGCACCTCCGCGATGGAAAGCCAGCCCACCACGTCCCGGTTCTGCTGGCGCAGCTTCTGGAAGCTTTCGGAAATGCGCAGCTGGGGGTTGTTCGCATAGCCGGCTGCCCATTGGGAAGCAAAGTCGGCGGCGGTCTCGACGGACTGCCGGGTCTGCGTGGGAAGTGCTTCCGGCGTAGAGACAGGTTCAGGAACCGCTGTTTCCACGGCGGTTTCTGCAGGCACCGGGACAGCAGTCTCCTCCGGGAGCGTCTGACTGGCGGCATAGGTGCGGCGCAGTTCGTCGCTGGCGCTTCTGGCCCGGCCGATATCGACAAAATAACGGATCAGTGAAACGGCGCACACCACAAACACCACGGCGCAGGCAGCTGTCAATACAGGACGAAGCAGATTCTTTTTCGGGGGCTTTTGCTTTTGAGGCGCAGGAGGCCCCTGCCAGATCGGCGCGTTTTCGGGAAAATAGCCGATTCGATTGGACGGCTTCGTCTGTTTCGGCTCTTTTTTCATTCGGCTTTTCCCCTTTCGTACAGAAATTTACAAATAGTATATCACACTTCCAATCCGGGGGTAAAGAGGCTTTTTTCCTGTTCCCCTTTCGTCACAGGCAGGAACTTGGCTGTGTTTCTCGTATATTTAGTATAGGAATCAACTTTTTTCCACACGATAGACGGGAGGGCCGGTTATGACGGTACGGCAGCGGCTGGAACAGGAAGAACGAACAAGGCTTTCTCCTTATGCCAAATGCGCGGCGAATACGGCCGGGCGGGCCGCCCCCATCTCTCCCGACGATATGCGGACGGATTTTCAGCGGGATCGGGATCGGATCATTCATTGCAAGAGCTTCCGGCGGCTGAAATATAAAACGCAGGTCTTTCTCTCCCCTGTGGGCGACCACTACCGCACCCGGCTGACCCACACGCTGGAGGTGGCGCAGGTGGCCCGGACGCTGGCCCGCTGCCTGCAGCTGAACGAAGACCTGACAGAAGCCATCGCGCTGGGGCACGATCTGGGGCATACGCCCTTCGGGCACATCGGCGAAAACACGCTGAACAAGCGGATGCCCGGCGGCTTCCGCCACAACGAGCAAAGCCTGCGCATGGTGGAGCGGCTGGAGCGGGAAGGGGCCGGGCTGAACCTGTGTCAGGAGACGCGGGACGGCATTCTATGTCACTCCGGGCCGCAGGAGCCTTCCACGCTGGAGGGCTGGTGCGTGCGCCGGGCTGACCGCATCGCCTACATCAGCCACGACATCGACGACGCTATCCGCGGCGGCATTTTGAAGGAATACGAGCTGCCTCGGCCCTGCGTGGAGGTGCTGGGCAAGACCCATGGCGAGCGGATCAACACCATGATCGCCGACGTAGTGCGCAACAGCGAAGGTCAGAACCGGGTGGTCATGTCCGACGAGGTGCGGGAGGCCAGCGACCGTCTGCGGGAATTTCTGTTTGAGAACGTCTATCTGGACGAATGGCGCAAGCAGGAGGAGCAGCGCTGCGACCATGTGGTCAACGGCCTGTTTGACCACTATGTGGCCCACCCCGAGCAGCTGCCCGGCGAATATCTGGAGATCCTTTATCTGGAAGGGGCGGAGCGGGCTATATGCGACTTTATCGCCGGCATGACCGACCGTTACGCCATCTGCCTGTACCAGAGCATTTTTATTCCGAAGGCCTTCAACCGTTATTGACCGCAGGGAAAAACACGGATTTTTTCCTGCCGGAAAGGGGCGCAAGCCGAAGAAATGTCGGAAATTGTGGAATCCGCGGCAGGAAAACGCGCCGCCGTGGAGAATCATTTGAGAGTGGGTGACGAATAGCATGGCGGGAAGATACCCACAGGAATGGCTGGAAGAACTGCGGCAGCGGGCTGACATCGTCAGTGTGATCGGCTCCTACGTGCAGTTGAAGAAGAACGGGCATAGATATGTTGGTCTGTGCCCGTTTCACAACGAAAAGTCCCCTTCGTTCTACGTGGACGGGCAAAAGCAGGTCTATCACTGCTTTGGCTGCAAGGCGGGCGGAAGCGTTATCCAGTTTGTGATGGACATCGAGCGTCTCACCTTTCCGGAGGCGGTCGAGTTTCTCGCCAACCAGCTGCACATGCCCCTGCCGGAACTGCAAAACGACCCTGCCTACGAAAAACGCCGTTCGCTCAAGGAGCGCATCTATCTGGCCAACAAGGCAGCCGCAAGATTGTATCATCAGCATTTATGGCAGGAGGATGGTGCGGACATTCTAGCCTATGTGAAGAAACGGGGCCTGTCTGACGCGGTCATCCGCCGCTTCGGCATCGGCGCAGCCCCGGCGCGGCCCAACATCGGCAGTACGCTGATGAGCGAGGGCTTTACCAAAGAGGAACTGATCTCCGCCGGGCTGATGCTGGAAAGGGATGGCCGGGTCTTCGACATGTTCCGCAATCGAGCCATGTTCCCCATCATTGACGCCTACGGCAACGTGCTCGGCTTCGGCGGGCGCGCCATCGGCGACGTGCAGCCCAAGTACCTCAACACCTCCGATACCCCCGCCTTCAATAAGCGATACAACGTTTTCGCAGCCAATCTGCTGCGCAAGGCGCGAGGGCTCAAGCGGGTGATCCTGGTGGAGGGCTACATGGACGTGGTCTCCCTGAGCCAGTTCGGCGTGGAAGGTGTAGCCGCCACGCTGGGCACGGCGCTGACGCCGGAACAGGCCAAGCTCCTGTCCCGCTACGCGCCGGAGGTCTGGCTCTCCTACGACGGCGACAGCGCCGGGCAGCACGCCATTCTCCGAGGGCTGGATATTCTCGAGGAGGCAGGCGTTCCGGTGAAGGTGCTGGATTTTCCCGGCGGGCTGGATCCGGACGAGTTCATCCGTCAGGAAGGGCTGGAAGCTTTCGAGGCCCTGAAGCCCATCTCCGGCGTGTACTACCGTATGCTTCGGGAAAAAGAGAAGCACGATATGTCCGCCGAGGAAGGCCGCACCGAGTACGCCAAAGCCTGCGCAGGGTTCCTCCGCAAGGTCAGGGAGCCCGTGGAGCTGGAAAACTATGTCCGGCGGCTGGCCATGGAGACCGGCTTTGACCGGGAAGTGCTGCTGGAACAGATCGGCGTTCGGCCTGCCGCCCCTGAAAAGGTGGACGTCCCCAAGCGGGAGAGCTTCCGCCAAAAGGCCAAAGAGGTCTCTCAGGTGGACTGGGCGGCCCGGACGCTGCTGGCGGTGCTTTCCACAGGCCGACTACCGGAAGGCAGCGTTTCCCCGGACGACTTTGACGACCCCGCCTACCGAAGCCTCTGCGAGGCCCTGCTGGGCGGCGAAAGCCCGGCGGCGCTGATGGAGCGCCAGCCGGATGACGAAGGCCGGGCGGTCATCGGCGACATTCTCAGCATCAGCACCGATCTGGACGACGAAGGGCTGATGCAGATGGCGCAGGACTGCCTGAAAAAGCTCCGCCGGGAACGGCTGGAGAAGGAAATGGACAAGCTGCAGAAAAGTCTGTCCGGCCTGACCGATGAGCAGCGGGCTGCGGCGACGCGGCGCGCCCTTCAGCTGGCGCAGCAGCTGACGGAACTGAAGTAAACGATTCCCCCCTGTGTACATAGAAGGAGTGAGACGGTTGAGTGAAAATCCATCGCGGGAAGCGGTCAAAGTAAAGCTCAACGAACTGTACGAGGAAGCCAAGACCAAGGGCTCCATTACCAAGGAAGAAGTAGCGAACCAGCTCATGGAGCTGGAGATCGACGCCGACCAGATCAACAAGGTCTACGAAGTGCTGGAAAGTCTGGGCGTGGACGTGGTGAACGAATTTGACCCCGTTCCCCCGGAAGAACTGATCGAGCCGGAAAACATCGACCTGAGCGTGCCCGAAGGCATCAGCGTGGACGACCCTGTCCGCATGTACCTGAAGGAGATCGGCAAGGTTCCCCTGCTGTCCGCAGAGGAAGAGATCGAGATCGCCAAGCGCATGGAGGAGGGCGACGAGGAAGCGAAGAAAAAGCTGACCGAGTCCAACCTGCGTCTGGTGGTTTCCATCGCCAAGCGCTACGTGGGCCGCGGAATGCTGTTCCTCGACCTGATCCAAGAGGGCAATCTGGGCCTCATCAAGGCGGTGGACAAGTTCGACTACCGCAAGGGCTACAAGTTCTCCACCTATGCCACGTGGTGGATCCGTCAGGCCATTACCCGCGCCATCGCCGATCAGGCCCGCACCATCCGCATTCCTGTGCACATGGTGGAGACCATCAACAAGCTGATCCGGGTCTCCCGCCAGCTTTTGCAGGAATATGGCCGTGAGCCTACGCCGGAAGAGATCGCCAAGGTGATGAACATTTCCGAGAGCAAGGTTCGGGAGATCATCAAAATCGCTCAGGAGCCCGTTTCTCTGGAAACGCCCATCGGCGAGGAGGAGGACAGCCACTTGGGCGACTTCATCCCCGACGACGACGCTCCCGCCCCCGCCGAGGCCGCCAGCTTCACCCTGATGAAGGAGCAGCTGCTGGACGTGTTGGACACCCTGACCCCCCGTGAGGAAAAGGTGCTACGGCTCCGTTTCGGTCTGGACGACGGACACCAGCGCACGCTGGAAGAAGTGGGCAAGGAATTCAAGGTAACTCGTGAGCGCATCCGTCAGATCGAGGCCAAGGCCCTGCGGAAGCTGCGCCATCCCAGCCGCAGCAAGAAACTGCGGGATTATCTGGACTAAGATGAGTACGATCCGTCTGGACAGCCGTCTGCATTCGGCACTTCTGCTGGCGCAGCCCTGCGGGGTATGCGCCGACATCGGAGCCGACCACGGCCGGCTCAGCGCCGCGCTTTTGCAAAGCGGCCGGGCAAAGCAGGTTCTGGTCGCGGACGTCAGCGCGCCTTCACTGAACAAAGCAAAGATTCTTTTAGGTGGCCTGGGGCTGTCAGACCGGGCCACCTTCGCCGTCGCAGACGGACTGCGGGCGCTGGACGCGCTGAACGTCCCGGCGGAGACCGTCTTCGTGCTGGGCATGGGCGGGCAGACCCTCTCCCGGATTTTGGAGGAAGGCAGGGAGCGGCTCCACGGCGCGGCGCTGGTGCTGGGCGCTCAAACCGACCTGCCCCTTGTGCGGGATACCCTGTGCCGGATCGGCTACCGCATCCGTCAGGAACAGCCTGTCAAGGAAAATCGGCGATATTATCTGTTGATGCAATGCACCCCCGCGTTGGACGGCGAGCCCGTCTACGACGAGCGGGAGCTGCTGCTGGGACCGGTACTGCTCCGGGAACGTCCGCCGCTGTGGCGCGACCTGCTGGAACGGCGGGAACGCCTGCTCCATGGCGCTATCTCATCCATGGAACAGGCCAAAACGCCCGTGGACGGAAGCCAGCTTGCCCTGTACCGGCGGGAGCTTTCCTATGTCCGGCAGGAGCTGGAAAAGTTTCACTGACACCTGCCCCAGGCCGAAAGGAGACGAGCTTATGAGCCTGATGACCGTCCGGGACGCGCTGGACTGGCTGAACGCCCTTGCGCCCTTTGACAGCGCCGAGGACTTTGACAACGTGGGGCTTTTGATCGGCGACGAACGACTGCCGGTGCAGACGGTGGTCTTCGGGCTGGACGCGACCCCCGCGCTGGTGCGGGAGGCGGTTCGTCTCCATGCGCAGCTGATCGTGACCCATCATCCGCTCATATTCAACCCGCTGCGGCGCATACACTATGCGGACCCCATTGGACAGGCCGTTTCCCAGATCGTGGAAAACCGCATGTCCCTGATTGCCGCCCACACCAACTGGGACAAGGCGGAAGGCGGCGTGGGCGATTCGCTGGCCGCCGCGCTGGGGCTGGAACAGGTGCACCCTGTGGACGACTATCTGCGGGTAGGCCGTCTGCCCTCCCCCATGGCTCCCGACGCTTTCTGCGCCCTGGTAGCCGAAAGGCTGGGAATGCGTCCCCAGCTATATGGGCATGGAGAAGAAACCATCGAGACCGTAGCCGTGGCGGGCGGCGCTTACGGCGAAGCGACGGTGCAGGCCTCGCAGGCCGGGGCGCAGGCTTTTGTGGTGGGCGAAATCCATCACCATGAAATTCTCGACGCGGCAGCCCGCGGACTGTGGGTGCTGGATGCGGGGCATCACGCCACGGAACAGCCCGGCATTGCCGCGCTCTATCAACGTTTTCTCCGGGATGCGTCTCAAACCGGCTGGGCGGTTCAGGCGTGCCTGATCGACACCGCTCCCTTTCCAAAGGAGCCTGTCCGCTGACCCGTTTTCTCCCAGAACCTTAAAGGAGGTTGCCTTATGGAACAGATGGAAATGCTTTGGCAGTATCAGCAGGCCGACGTGGCCGTTGATGCGCTGGAAACCGAGATCAAGCGCGATCCCGCCCGGTTGGCGCTGAAGAAGAACCGGGAATTTTTGGTAGAGCAGCAGAACGCCGTCAAAAAGATGGAAGAAGAAGTAGCCCAGATGGTGGACCGGGTGGACGTGATCAAGGTCGCCATTGCCCGGATGGAGGAGCAGCTGACCGCGCTGACCAAAAAGATGGAAGCCACGCCGCCCACCGATCTGAATCTGGCGCAGGATATGAGCCGGGACGCGCAGAAGCTGCTGGGCGACCTGACCGAGTACGAGCAGGAGCTCAAGCGCATCCAGAAGGACGCGGCGGATCGCGACCGGATGGAAAAGGATATCCGGGTCAAGTACGCCAAGGTGAAGGCCGCCTACGACAAGCAGAAGGTGGAATACGAGGCGCTCTACAAGGAGCAGATGAAAGGGCTGGAGCAGAAGCGCGCCGAGGCCGAAAAAAAGACCGAGGGCATCGACCCGGAGCTGCTGGCCAAGTATCGGGCCATCAAGCAGCATTGCGCCCGCCCCATCGCCAAGCTGTACGGCGACCAGTGTGGCGGCTGCAACATGAACATTCCGCAGGCCTCCCTCCGCGCCTTCAAGAGCGGCGCGAAGATGATCGAATGCGAAAACTGCGGCAGAATGCTGATCCAACTGTGAGGTACTTCAGATGAACATGGTGGAGATCATTGAAAAAAAGAAATTCGGCCAGGCGCTCTCCGCGGAGGAGATCGACTATTTCGTCAAGGGCGCGGCGGACGGTTCCATCCCGGATTACCAGCTTTCCGCGCTGCTGATGGCTATCCGCCTGAACGGCATGAACCGGGAAGAAACGGTGCGGCTGACCCTGTCGATGGCTCACTCCGGCGACATGATGGATCTGTCCATGCTGAAGGGCATTCCCACGGACAAGCACTCCACCGGCGGCGTGGGCGACACCACCTCGCTGGTGCTGGCCCCGCTGGTGGCCGCCTGCGGCGTACCCGTGGCCAAGATGAGCGGCCGTGGGCTGGGACACACCGGCGGTACGCTGGATAAGCTGGAAAGCATCTCCGGCTTCCGCATCGGCCTGAGCGAGGAGGAATTCATCCGGCAGGTGCAGGACATCGGCATCGCTATCATCGGCCAGACGAAGAATCTGGCCCCTGCCGACAAGACCCTGTACGCCCTGCGGGACGTGACCGCTACGGTGGACAGTCTGCCGCTGATCGCTTCCAGCATCGTCTCCAAAAAGCTGGCCAGCGGCGCACAGGCCATCGTGCTGGACGTAAAGACCGGCGCGGGCGCGCTGATGCACACCACCGAAGCCAGCATCGAGCTGGCCCAGACCATGGTTCGTATCGGCTGCGACGCGGGCCGCAGGATGGTGGCGCTGGTGACCGACATGGGCGAACCGCTGGGCAGTCACATCGGCAACGCTCTGGAAGTAAAAGAAGCCATCGATGTGCTGAACAACCGGGTCGAAGGCCCGCTGCTGACCGTGGCAGTGGAGCTTGGCGCGCGGATGCTGCTGCTGGGCGGCGCTGCGTCCTCCGTAGCCGAGGGCCGGGACAAGCTGATGGCGGCGCTTCACAGCGGCGCGGGTCTGGAAAAGCTGCGGCAGATGATTGTGGCGCAGGGCGGCGACCCCGCCTGCTGCGATGACGTGAGCCAGCTGCCCCAGGCCAAGATCATCCGGGACGTTCCTGCCGTGGAGGGCGGCTACATCCGGAGCATGGATACCATCCGTCTGGGCAACACGGCTCAGGCCATGGGCGCGGGCCGCAAGCAGAAGACCGACCCCATCGACTACAGCGTTGGTTTCGTGATGCACAAGCGCATCGGCGACGAGCTTCGCCCCGGCGAGGCAGTCGCGACCGTTCATGCCTCCAGCGAGGAAAGCGCCGCCCGAGCGGCCAGCGAAATTCTGGCCTGTCTGACGCTCTCCCCCACGCCCGTTCCCCGGTGCAAGCTGATCCACGCCTTTGTGGACAGCGACCACGTGGAGCGGCTGTAAACAACGTTTTCATTCCCGGTTCGCCGTGACAGGCGGGCCGGGTCTTGTTTTTAGGGAAAGATTCCGCTATACTATTTTCCAGCGGGCCAAGCCCGCACAGGGAGGAACGCCATGCGGCTGCAAAAGTATCTGGCCTCCTGCGGAGTGGCTTCCCGCCGGGCGGCGGAAAAGCTGATCGCCGAGGGCCACGTCACGGTAGACGGTCAGAAAATTACGGAAATGGGCGTGCAGGTGGAGGACGATCAGGTCATCTGTGTGGACGGGAAGCGCGTCCGGCCCGAAGTGGAAAAGCATTATATCATGTATCACAAGCCCGCTGGCGAGGTAACGACCGTCAGCGACCCGGAGGGACGCGCCACAGTGCTGGATCGCTTCCGGGATTATCCCGTCCGGCTGTACCCGGTGGGGCGGCTGGACTACGACAGCGAGGGGCTGCTGCTGCTCACCAACGACGGCGACCTGACCGAACGGATGCTGCATCCCTCCATGGAGGTGGACAAGACCTATCTGGCGCGGGTCAGCAATCAGGTCACGCCGGAGGAAGCCCGGCAGCTGGAACGAGGCGTGATGGTGGACGGACGCAAGACCGCCCGGGCCAAGGTGCATATTTTGAGCGTACAGAATCTTTTCACCGATATGATCATCACCATTCATGAAGGCCGCAACCGGCAGGTGCGTAAAATGGTGGAGCAGATCGGTCATCAGGTGGTCATGCTGCGGCGCATCCGCTTCGGCCCTCTGAAGCTGGGCGAGCTGCCCCGGGGCATGTGGCGGCCGCTGACGCAGGAAGAACTGGACGCTTTGAAAAAACTCTGATTTTCATTTTGAGAAGGTGTTCGTCATGGCCAAAAAGGGACTGCTGGAATCCATCGTAAGCGATATGCTGGGCGAAGGCTCCGTCTCCACCGGCGATTTTCTGGATACCATTGAGGACGCGCTCTCCGATCTGGCGGGGAACGCTGCGTCCTCCGGCGGGCTGTTGGAGGGCATTGGCAATGTGCTGTCCGGGCTGACCGGTGCCGAGGAAACGAAGCAGAAGAAGACTTCTTCCAGCAAAAAAACAACGACGAAGAAAGCTTCGACCACGGCAAAATCCACAACGGCGAAAAAGAATCCTTCTGCTGCGAAGTCCACGTCTGCGAAGAAGACGACTTCTGACGCAAAGTCTGCGACGTCAAAGAAGGCCACCTCTGCTGTGAAGTCTACGCCAGCGAAGAAAACCACCTCTGCCGCCAAGACTTCGACTGCGAAAAAGACGGCTTCCGCCACGAAATCCGCGGTAACGAAGAAAACGTCTTCTGCTGCTAAGTCCACAGCTGCGAAAAAGACCACTTCCGCTGCGAAGTCTACGACAGCGAAGAAAACCACCTCTGCTGCAAAGTCCACGGCGACGAAGAAAACCACGACTGCTGCAGCTAAATCCACGTCCGCGAAGAATACGGCGACTTCTGCCGCGAAGTCCTCGTCTGCGAAGAAGACGACTTCTGCCGCAAAGTCTACGTCCGCAAAGAAGACCACTTCCGCTGCCAAGACTTCGACCGCGAAAAAGACGGCTTCCACCGCTAAGTCCATGTCCGCAAAGAAGTCCCAGAAGGGAACGAACCCATGAGCGCCTTTGAATGCTGGGAAGAGCAGCGGGAATCCCTGCGGGCGGCGCTGAAAGACCAGACCAGCGTAGCCGATCAGGTGTATGCCATCCGCCACGCTTTGATGCAGACCGAGCAGAACACGCTGGCTCAACAGAGCGACGAAGTGCTCCGGCAGCAGATGGGAGTGCTGTTCAGTCTGGTGAAGGGTTCTGTGGGCTTTTTGGAAACGCCGGTGGCTGCCACCTCATGGGTGGCGCAGTCCCGGAAGGCCGAAAAGCAGGGTGGCAAGGCTTGGCTGGTGGTGCTGACGGCGCTTTTGATGATCTTCAGCGGGCTGTGCTGCTATTTCCGCGGCATCGTGTTGGGCTGGGTCTCCGCGCTGGCGGCGCTAATCGCCGGTTCGGCGGCATTGCTGACCGAGCGCCGGAAAAGCCGAAAAGCCACCGGGCACGACGAGGTGCGCGTGACCCTTCAGCCGGATGTTGAACGGCTGCTGGCCGTTCTGGACGGGCAGTTACGCGCTATCGACCGCTGCGCCAACGACTTTGCCTATCTCAACGACAGTCTGCGGGGCCGGGAGCAGGGCAGTTCCGCCATGGCGGAGCGTCTTGCCGACCTGATGGAGGCCGTTTACGATCTGGGCGGCGACGAGCGGGACGAAATGGCCGGCGCGGTGGACGGGCTGTTGAACGGGCTGGGCTTCCGGGCCATGGAATATTCGGAGGAAAACAGCCGTCTGTTCACCGTTCTCCCCAGCAAAAACGAGACTCGTACTCTCTCCCCCGCCATCGTTTCTGCGGAGGACTTTCGCCTGATCCGCCGGGGAACCGCCGCTGTGCGGCAGGGCTGATATTTCGGGGTTCAGGAACAAAGGAGCATCCATGCGTTACATCGGATTTGACGTGGGCGATGGCGAAAGCGCCATCGCCGCTTTTGAACAGGGTTCCGGGATCGAGCCCGTCATTCTGCCGGTAGGCGGCTCCCGCAGCTTTTTAAGCGCCGTGGGAATGCTGAACGGGGAAATCGTTGTGGGCGAACGGGCCTATACAGACGCGCTGGCCGACGGGCTCAGCGTGCGCTTCAAGAGCCGCTTTACCTACGACCCGGCCCGGAATGAGGACATTGTCCGCTTTGTGCGGGGCACGGTGCGGGATCTGCAGGATAACGGGCTGCTGGGGCCTGAGGACGCCTTTGTGGTGGGCTGCCCCGCCGGCTGGAACGCCACGGCTCGCGCCCACTATCGGGAGCTTCTCATGCGGGCAGGGCTCCGGGAGCCGCAGGTCATCTCCGAATCCCGGGCGGCGTTTCTGTATGCCAAATATGCCAAGACTGTGGCATTGGACATCGACGTGCTGTCCAAGACGGCGCTGGTGATCGACATCGGCAGTTCCACGCTGGATTTTGCCTATATCGTGGGCGGACGGGAAACGGGCGTGGGCACCTTCGGGGATATTGCGCTGGGCGGCGGCATTCTGGATGAAGAACTGCTGCACCTGTGCGTGGAGCAGAGCCGGGACAAGGACGCGATCCGCCGGGTGTTTCAGGAGAGCCGAAGCTGGTACAGCTATTGCGAAATCGAAGCCCGCCGTCTGAAGGAAGAATACTACACCCGGCTGTTGGACGACCCGTCCGCCTCGGTGAAAAAAGTGCTGCGCATCTGCTACGACGGCGTGCAGAAGCTGACTCTCAAGCTGGACGGCGACTTGGCGCGCCAGCTGACGGAAAAGCCGCTGAACGCGCTGCAGGGCCGCAGCTTTACCCAGGCGGTGCAGGACGCGCTGGACCACGCCGTCCGCCTGACTGCCGACGATCCGCCCTGTCTGGTGCTTTTGACCGGCGGCGCGTCCCGGATGCCGTTTTTCCGCCAGCTTTGCCGTGAGTCCTTCCGGGACGCGGCGGTGGTCTGCTGCCCGGAGCCGGAATTTTCCATTGCCAAGGGCTTGAGCTACGCCGGGTGGATCGACTCCAACCTGCGGGAGTTCCGCAAGGCCATCGAAAAGGAGATCACCGAGGAACGGGTCGCCTACACGGCCCGCAAGGCCATGCCCCAGCTGATCCCGCCTGTAACGGAGGCGCTGGTGGATCTGTTGATCGAGGAAGCCGCCGTACCCGTGGTGACGGACTGGCAGAAGGGCCGTATCGGCACAATGGAAGAAATGGACTCCCAGCTCAAGCAGCGGGTCACGGAGGTGCTGGACTCCCCCATGGCCCGGGACGCGCTGACCCCGGCCCTGCGCAACTGGCTGGACGAAGTGGGGACGCAGCTGCAGGCGCTGGTGGATCCCATCTGCGACCGCTACGAGGTACCCCGCAAGGAAATGGCCCTGAACCTGACGGCAGTCAGCTCCGGCCCGGAAAAGCTGCCGCTGGACGCGAAGGGGCTGACGGGCATGAACCTGATCGGCGCGCTGATGACGGTGATCGTCAGCGTTCTGCTGGGCCTTCTGTGCGGCGGCAGCGGCGTGGCGCTGATCGCGGCGGGCCCTCTGGGCTTTCTGGCGGGAGCGCTGCTGGGCACGGCTGTGTCACTGTTCGGCATGGACGCGATCTCCGGGGCCATGATGAAGGCTAATCTGCCCCTGCTTTTGCGCAAACGGAATCTGGTCAAGCACCTGCGCAGCGACTCCACCCGGAAAAAACTGCGGGACGCGCTGGAAAAAGAGCTGAGCGCCCCGGACAGCGCATTTCAGCAGCAGGTGGTGACGGGCTTTTCCCGCTCCTTCAAGACCTATCTGAACGGCGTAGCACAGGCCGCTGAAATTCCCATTGAATGATTCCCCCATTCAGAACGGAGGGCTGCCTATGATTACCCGGCTGGAACCCCCCGCGGAAGCCGCCGAACTGTTCGGCTCCTTTGAAGATACGATGGTACTTTCCTGTCTGAGCGGCATGATGGGCGGCGTATACGCCGTGGCGGAATGGCCCCTTTGCTCCGCCGCTGCGGTGCTGGGCGACTTTGCTTTCTTCGCCGGTCAGCCCTCGGAAGAACTGCTGCGCTTTCGGCCTGACGGACGGCCTTACGCCCTCCTGACACCCCAGAACGACGCATGGGCGGTGGAAATTCGGCGGGTCTTCGGCAAGGCTGCCTCTCCCCGCACCCGATACGCCTTTGAGCACAATGCGGAGGGCTTCGTGCCCAAAGACCTGCGGGAAATGGCGGAACGGCTGCCCGAAGGGGTGACGCTTTCCCCCATCGACGAAGCGCTGTACCGCCGCTGCCTTTCGGAAGAATGGACGCGGGATTTTGTCAGCAATTACGGAACTTCGGAGGACTTTGCCCGAATGGGACTGGGCTTTGTGGCTCTGCGAGGCGAGGAACTGCTGGCGGGCGCGTCCAGTTATTCTTCCTACCCCGGCGGCATTGAGATCGAGATCGACACGCGAAAAGATCAGCGCCGTCAGGGTCTGGCGCGGGCCTGCGGGGCCCGGCTGATGCTGGAATGTCTGGAACGGGGGCTTTTCCCCAGCTGGGACGCGGCCAACAAAACCTCCGCCCATCTGGCGGAAACGCTGGGCTACCGCTTCCGGGAAGAATATGTGGTTTATGAGCTGGAAAACTGAAAGGAACGCCAAAAGGCTCGGCCCTCGATAAGGAAGGCCGAGCCTTTTGATTTTTGATGAGATTCTGTTTTGGCTGTTTCGCGGAAAGGGGTGGCACTTTGCTCCTAAAGCTCCGGCAGGCAACGCCTATGCGCAGATGCAGTGCAAAGCGTACCTACGGCATTCCTGCGGCGTTTGAGCGGACATACAGCCTCTCCGTTTTTCCATCCAGAGACCTTTTACCGTTCCACATGATAGCCGCGGAACTTGCCCACCACGGCATGGATCCGGAACACAGCCTCGCCCGCTTCGGTGTACAGCGGTTCGACCCGCTTGCCGGAAACCACCTCCGTCAGCGCCTTGGCGTCCTGCACATGCAGGAAAATATCGGTATCGTGGGTCTCCCGATCCAGATAGGGGTACAGGATAAAGCTGTCATTGTCGTAATGGAACAGGCTGATCATGGGCGCGCCTTCCAGATACACGCCGTTCACCCGGAACTCCCGACGCATATAGGACAACATGGGCACCGGCAGATATTTCAGGTCGGAGAAGGATTCCGGCACGCAGAGGGTGATCATTTCGCCCCGGCCATAGGTGTCGCGGGCCAGCAGCGTGTAGCTTTCTTCCTCGTGAATGCCTTTGCACTGCTGGATCCACGTGGCGTTGTTGCGATTTTCCAGCACGGGGATCAGGATCTCCCGGCTGCCGTGGAGGATTTCCCGGTCATAGCCGGGTCGCAGGCATTCCACCATAAAATCCTTCACAGCCACGGTGCGGTAGCGATCCCGCAGGCTGGTAAAGCGTTCCACACCCCGGCCCAGCGTGGCCTTCACAAAGCCGCTGGTGACGATGGCCTTGCCGCCCTTCACCAGATACGCGTCCAGCTTGTCAATGATCTCCGGGTCACAGGCGGATGAGGCGGTCAAAAACATCCTGGGTGCGTCCGCCGGGAAGAAAGGCGTAGTCACGATAGGGAAACCGTGCATTCCGTAAAAGTCCTGCACGTTATCCTCTCCCTGCGAGCCGTTGGGGATGTAGCAGGGAACGCCCACGACCTGCCCCATATGATCCATCACTTCATCCAGTTTTTCCAGCATGAAGCCCAGCGCAGGCACGTTGACCGTATTCACCAGCGCCTGGAAGCAGAACATCATCAGCTCCCGGGCCCGGCCAAAGGCGGTCAGGTAAGCCTGCTCCAGATAGTAGTCCAGAAAACGGCATTCGAAGGGGTCGAACCATCCGCCGCCATTGCGGCCGGGGGCCAGCTTTTCGAAATACTGCAGCAGGGAAAAGGACAGATACCGGGGCAGATGCTGATCAGTGTGGACGGGGTCACGGGTCTCGGTGCCGGTGTAGATGCCGTCAAACAGGTCTTTCTGTTCCAGAGGATTGTAGCCCGTCTCCTGATAAGACTCCATCCAGTTGGGGTACTTGATGATGACCTTGCAGTCCGGGTTGACCCGCTTGGAAGGGGCGATCATATGATCGCGGGAGACCTCCACCATTTTGTGGCTGCGGTAGTGCTCCCAGCTGCCGTCGGTGATGCCGTGCTCGGCGTTGTACTGATCCCGCTCGGCCCGGCACCGGTCGCAAGTGCAGTTGGTGAAATAGAAATCGTCGATGATCCACTGGTCGAACAGCCGACCGTTCATCTCGGCTACCGCTTCCAGCTGGCGGATCATGGCTTCGTCATTGTAGCAGAGGGTGCCGAACATACGCTGCTTGGGTTCGACTCCCTCCGGGTCGGGCATAGCGGTGGTGATGCCGCCGCTGACGTGGATGCCGTTTTGTTCGAACACCTCTTTGCACATTCTGACCTGTTCTTCCGAAGCGAAGGTGCCGTCCCGGAAGGGCTCCAGATACACGTTATCCAGATGCAGATAGTGCTGAAAGAAATCGATGTCCTTCTGAAGCTGCTGCCGCTCCGCGTGCGCCGCGCCGTGGGCGACAAAATAGGTGGACAGCCGGAAATTGCGATAATGACTCATCCGAGGATTCCTCCCGTCTTTGGCTATCAAATTGGAACGCTGTAATGTCACCGGCAGGATAGCATTTTCCCGTCGGGGAGTCAATGGATTCTCATGCAGATTTATGCATTTTTAGGCGCAGCGTGTTGAAAAATGTTTCGCTGTCGCGGCTGATTTTTCCATTTTGGGGTACAAAAAAGGCGCAGGATTCGTCTTTCCTGCGTCTCGCGATGCTTTTCGAAAAATCAAGCGGAAATTTCGCCGGGCGTTTTCTTCGCCATCTCCCGATAACGGCCCATTTGACAGGCGAAGCTGCGCAGGCCCGCCCGTTTCAGACCCAACAGGCGATCCATTTCGTCGGCGGCATTTTCGTAGCGGGACGGGTTAAAGTGAACCAGCACGTAATCCGCCTCCCGAATCTTCCCGGCGGCTGCCTGACAGAAGGCCCGTACCGGCGCGGCCAGCGTAAACACCCAAATGGGCGAACAGAGGGTCACGTGCTCGTAGGCGGTCAGGTCGACCGTCACCGCCTGAATGGGCATTGCCCAGCGGTGCATTCCATAGCGGCCGCACCACCAGAAGCCCAGCGTTCCCTCCGTGCGCTCCGCTGCCTTGATCTCATAGACCTCCGCGCCGGTGCGTTCCGCTTCCTCAAAGGCCTTGCGGCGCACGTAACCCATGCGGGAAAAGTACACCACCAGCCGTTTGGGGTTTGCTCCGATATGAGGATAGTCCTCCCGGCGGACGGTAAAGTTCTCCTGTCGTTCAAACACCCAGGCCGCATAGCCGGTCAGCGCCTGTGCCAACCCGAAAAAGAAGTACAAAGTCGACATGAAATTCAGCGGGAACAGCCAGAATTGGATGCAAATCCAGAGCATCAGCGTTACGCCGAACACGCCGCCCAGCACAACGCCCGCGTGCTTCCGCCGAAGGAGCAGAACCGCCGCCGTCAAATTGGTCAGGCCGTTGACGATCAGCAGGGAAATGCCGGAAAACACAAAATCCTGAAACAGCAGCTCCGCCAGCGGCATTTTCTGGAAAAATGGCAGCATCGCGTCCATGCCAAGCGCCTTGCCGGAAGGGTCGATCAGCATACAGGCCGCCCCGCCCACAGCTCCCAGCCCGATAAAGAGCGTCCAGAAGATCAGCGTTTTCCGCGCTTTTTCAAATCTTGATTTCATGTTTTCCTCCGCAATCTTTTTCTGAGAAGCCCCGCGCCCCGGAAAGGCACGGAGGGGTGTGGCGTTTTATTTGTCCCGCTTGCCCGTCAGGCGAATCACAGCCATGACCGCTCCAAAGAGTACGCCCGCCGCGGCCCAGATCCACCAAAGCGTTCCGGGATCTCCGTTTCCACCGGGGCCGAAGGCGCAAATCAGAAATACCGCCGTCACCGTCAGCCAGTAAATGCCGCTGACCTCGCTGGCCAGTTGGCGCTGGCCCCGGCGGGAGCGTTCAAATTCGCCCTCCATAAGCAGTTTATCCATGGAATTTTGACAGCAGCCCGCATACACCAGCGCAAAGCAGCCGCAGCCCACCGTCAGGAGCGTCAGGCACAGCGCCGCCATCGTCCCGAGCTCCGAAAGGTGCAGAAAGATGGCCAGAAACAGCGGCAGGGCGGACAGCACACAGAGCACGACCCCAAGGATCTGTACCCAGCCATATTTCTCCTGAAAGGCCTTGCGGCGCTCTTTGACCATGCCCGTTACGCCGTATTCCGTTTCGAAGGGGACTTCCTCCAAAAAGCGAAACTCCCTGCTGCGGGCGGCGCAGATCAGAAACAGGAACACGCCCGCCGTCACCAGAACCAGCAGTACGCACAAGCCCACGCCCACGGCGGTCTCCTCGGAAATACCAAAGCGGGTCGTTTGCTGGCTGACCGCAGACAGCATCAGCAGCGCAGCCGGGGACAGCACGCACAGCAGCGTCGCCAGCGCCATTTTGGGCGCAGCCTGCCGCCGCAATTCTAGATAGCGGGAAGCTTCCTCCATGGTCACGCGCCGGGCGGCGGTTGTTTCCGTTTCGGGGGCGGCCTCTGCGGTTTCCATTTCGTCTTTCAAAAGGAAATCGGTGGTCACGCCGAAGATACGGCTCATTTGAAGAATCTTTTCCATATCGGGAATGGACTGCGCGCCCTCCCATTTGGAAACCGACTGCCGGGTCACGTTCAGCTGCTGCGCCAGTTCTTCCTGAGACCAGCCTGCCTTTTTGCGCAGGGTCACGATTTTGTCTGCCAAGATCATCTGGATTTCCTCCTGTTTTTCAGGATGCGCCGGGCGCATCCGGGATGAGTGCATCATACCGTTTGGGGCGGTTGCATACCAGAAATCGGGCTGGTCAATCTGTCAACCGGCGGTTGCATTTCCGATTTTTCTTGATTTTCGGGTGAAATGTGCTGATTGGCCGTCCGACGATCATCGTTTTGCAATCCGTGTTTTGTGACGGCTGCTATTATAGGCAGTCCGGGAAAAATCGTCAAGCTTTTCCTTCCAGCGAAAGGGCCGGGCGCTTTGGCGGACTTTTTTTATAAAAAATCGCCGCCCGGCGTTTTCGTTGGCCGGGCGGCGATTTTGTTTTTTCAAACCAGAAGGGCGGTTTTACAGCTCGAAGGAAATAAACTCCGACCACTGGGTCTCACCGTAAATATCCGTCAGCTGGAAGCAGTACAGATAGCTGGACTCGCTTCCTTCCAGCGAATAGAAGCCGAACTCGATGGTTCCATCCTCCCCGACGACGATGGGATCGCCGTCGAAGGTGTCTTCCTGCATTTCGCCGTCTTCGTCCTCATAGATCATCGGATAGGTGGGGATGATCTCGTCCCCGGCCTTCAGCGGCGTGCTGCCCCGCACGGGAAGTCCCTGCTCGTCGTAGCCGCGGGTAAAGCCTACGATCGACCAGTCGGCCTCCGCGCTCTTGCGGATGACCAGCAGATAGCCTTCCTCGCCGTTGCACTTCACCGGGATAATGCTGCGGCGCATTCCGCCGTTCACCAGCTGGTCGTAGAGCACCACCAGCTGATCGTCCAGCATGGGCCAGCAGCCGTCGAAATTGCTGACGATCTCGCCGGTTTCCCAGTTCACGCCCGCGTTCTGCATCGCGCCAAGCTCGACGTAGACCGTGTCTTCCTCGTCGCTGGCGTCCATATAGAGCAGACCTTCCACCAGACTGAGGTTGTTCAGTTCGTCCTCGCTGAGTTGCATGGAGCAGGCGTAGACCGCGTCGCTGTCCGTGGAAGAACCCCAGGAATCCAGCCATGACCAGAAGCCGCCGCTTTCCGTCTCCTCCGGGGTGATTTCGCCCACGACTGCCTGTTCCAGCAGTCCGCTCCACAGGGACGTGACCGGGGGCAAGTCCGCCGTTACGTCCTCCCATTCCTCGGGTGTCTCCTCCTGCGCCACATAAACGCCCGCCGGGCTGACGGAGCTGCTGACCATGTTGCCCGCAAAGGCTTCTTCCACATTACCGGCGTTCAGCTGTTGGGGCGCCTGGGCGGTGAACACATAGTCGCCGCCGGCCCGCAGAGCCGCATAGCCCTGCACGAACTGGGTGTAGTTGGGATAGGTCTCCGCACAGGCGTAAGTTTCGGTTTCAAATTCCCCGATGGGGAAATAGACGCTCAGGCCCGTCAGGTAATCGAAGGTCTCCGTGCCCACGTTATAGCGCACCGCCTTCTGATAGGCGCTTTCCAGCGCAGAGGCCGTTTGAGGGGCCATACTGCGGGTGGCAGCCAGCAGCGCCGCCATATCCACCATATCCGAGGACGCGTCGCTGAACTCGCCAAAAGCGTACATCCGCTGACGGGCGCGGCTGAAGGTGGCCAGTTCGCCGGAATCCAACGCTTGCGTCAGATAGGCCGCGTAGTTTTCCATCTGCTGCACCACAGCATCCATGGCGGGCAGATACACCACGCTCATGCTCAGATAATCGTCGGGATTATCCGCGATAGCGGCTTCCATATACGCGTCGGCCACGGCTACCGCCAGACTCTGGCTGTCCATGTCCGGCTGATCGCTCAAAGCAGACAGCCAGCCGTCGTAGTTCCAGCCGATGCCGGGTTCCAGTTCCTCACTGGCGACCATGTAGTCGGCATAATAACGCATATGGGCCGCCGTTTCATAAGTCGCCATCAGGCACGCGTCGAAGCCGATCACATCAAAACGGAATCCCGGTCTGGACTGAGTAAACTGATATAGCGCATCGTTGAGTTCATGCAGCGTCAGGCTGTCATAATCCGCCGTTTCATCGAAGCAGACCCCGGACGCAGCGCCGCCGCCGTGATTCCACAACACCAGCATGTAGCGATCCGCCGGATGGTTCGACACGCCCCATTCCAGAAAGTCCACCAGCGTCTGCTGCTCCCCCATGCTGGCCCAATCCAGCACTTCCAGATCGTAAAACCCGCCGTCGGCAATGGTGAAGCGATTCAGCGCGTTGGGCGTCAGGTCGCTGTCGTCCCATTCCGTCGCGCCGCCCGCCTGCACTGCCACGGTGATCTGGTCGGAATAATTGCCGGTGCACATTTCGTACATATCTTCGACGCAGGCACTTTGCAGATCGGTGCCGCACATATACATCAATACGGTCGTGGTGGTCTCTGCGTAGGCCGCCGGGAGAAGGGCGAAGGTCATCAGCAGCGCCAGCAGAAACAGAATCGTTTTTTTCACAGAGGAACCTCCTTGACTTTTTTTCCATTATAAAACGGTGCTTTCTCTGCGTCAAGAAAAAGCGTATCTCGGGAAACGGGGCACATTTTTATTTTTTCCACCTCGCATGTGAGGGAAGAAGGGCACGAATGCCCCGAATTTCCAGCGTTTTGACGCCGATTCATAAAAACTTTCTTTTTTTGGAAAAAGAGTGTTGACAGAATCTGATTTCTGTTATATAATTATCATCGTTGCGAAAGCAACCGATAACGCGGGGTAGAGCAGTTTGGTAGCTCGTCGGGCTCATAACCCGGAGGTCGGGGGTTCAAGTCCCTCCCCCGCAACCATATGGCTCCGTAGCTCAGCTGGCTAGAGCATTCGGTTCATACCCGGAGTGTCACTGGTTCGAATCCAGTCGGAGCCACCATTACGAAACCCTTGAGAATCAACGTTCTCAAGGGTTTTTATTTTTATGCATCGCTGTGTATACATGGATGTTTGCGTCAAATGTCCGAAAACGCGTCCAAAATTGGGAGGTTGTATTGCCGGTAAAGCCCTTATGACGCAATAGGTTCGGCACTTGTTGTATCTTTCACTTTGCCGTCCGAAAACAGCAGACTTTCCAGTGTTTCTGTGGCCTTGAGAAGGTTCTGTTTTGACGGATCGACGTAGCGATTCATGGTAATCTGGATGTCGCCATGGCCTGCCAACGCTTGGATGGTTTTTGGATCCGCTCCTGTACTGGCAATCAGTGTTAGGAAGGTATGACGAAAAACGTGCGCAGATGCTCCGTGAAGGTCTATCTTCTTAGAGATAGATTGCCACATACGATTGTACATCGTGTGGCTGAGCGGAGATTCCTTATCTGCTTTCGCAGATACAACGAACCCAACTTGCTCTGAATTTTCTTTCAAGATTGTTTCTAACGCAGAGGTTATCGGGATCGTTCGAATACCGTTTTCCGACTTTGTGGTAGTGATAATCGGAGTATTTTGAGCGAGTGTGACATTACGAGTTACATTGATTGTCTTCTTTTCCCAATCAATGTCCTCCCAGCGTAAGCCCAGAACCTCTCCTCTTCTCATACCAGTATACATCATGAGACCAAGTAGTGTCCGTTGGCGAACGTCCAACCGATACAAATTGGCTGCAATATCTTGAAAGTCTTCAAGTTGCAAAGCGTGAACAACTTTTACCTTCTCAGATGGGATAGATAGTTTTCGACTTGTTGCCGGATTGTTATCCACCAATTTGTCTTCCATCGCGTCTTTATACAAGCTGCTAAGGAACACCTTCATCTCTGTCAAATATTTTTTCGAGAGATAAGCTCGTTCATCCAAAAAGGCTTGAATATCTGTAACCGTTATTTCGTCAAGCCTTTTATCTCCGAGCCCAGGAATAATATGATCCTTAGCCATTGTTGCATAAAATTTTATTGATGTTGGTTTTAGTTTCTTGGCCTTAAACACATAAAGCCACTCGTTCAAGTAATCTTTTAATAACGGAGCTTTTCCATGTTGCTGCTGTTGCGCGGGCTCTGCCGCTTCGGAATGTTTGACAAACTCCCAGATGCGCCCACTTTTGACATAGGTGGATACTATTTTATCGTTCAGTTCATCAAGGGACGCCGCTTGCAGTTTGACATATTTAGGTTTTTCTCCTTTGAGAGAAACAAGAACGCGGGTGTTTTGGTACGCCATGAAATCTTCCCCTTCCATTGACGACCCTACACCTGCTTCAAAGCTGGCAACCAAAGCAGCCTCAACTTTTGAGAGGTTGAAGATGATGTTGTCCAGCTCGTAAACCACATTTGTTGGAATTATTCCGTTGTCAAGGTTCGGTGCGGCTGCAAAAGATTGATAACCCTTTATAGCCATTTGTACATCTGCATTATAACATCCGTTATTTTGTGGGTCAATTTTTCTTAGCGTAGTCTCCGTAATTGTATCACCCCGTTACAAATTGATAAAAATAAAGGGAGCTTGCCCGGCTCCCTGTTCAGTTTTAAGGTTTCACTTCTCTTTGGGATTGAGAGAATAGCTCATATACATTTTTAGATAATCTCTCATTTTTCGTGCGAAGATGCGAGAATAGATATTGACAATGAATCCAAAGAACGACAAATCATACTCTTCTTGCAACGTCATTTGCCTCCTTCCAAGGAGTTTGAGCCATTTCTTCTTTCGTCGGTTCATGTTTCCAGCATCGCCACGTTTTGCCATAGTCATCTTCATTTTCATCCATCAACGGGTTCGCGCCAAATTTACAGCCAGTCGGCGATTTGTGGTGCCGGTGAAAACAGTTTACATATTCGCTTGCTTGGCGAAATGTGATTGGTTTAATTACCATAAACTCAGCTTAGAACCTCCGTTCTGCTCACAGTATCAACACGCAGTTTTCTGGCTCAGCGTAGCTTCAAGCTGTTCAATGTACTCAGCCTCGTCTTATTTCAAGTAAACCACAGAACTATTTCCAGAAAGGAGATCAAATACGCTTCTGGGATAGTTACCCGACTGAACAAGAACGTGACACAGCCCCGTGGGGGAGGAGGGAAAAACCGTAATGGAAACAACCCCTGAAGAGATAAAGTTTTTCGCCCGCAATTGTTACGAAGGTCGTTGGTGTGGCCAGTGTCCGTATCACGATTATGATCTTTGCGTTCGGAAACTGATGGAAGCAACGGTTTACAAGGGGCTACAAGCGGTATAAAGAAACAAGTGGTTTGATGGAGTGGAAAATAGGTCATATTTTCCACTCTATTTTTACATAGTCGCTGGTTGCGCTGATTGATGAAATCAGGCTGTCAGCGGCTTTTCGTTTGTCCTCAAAGCTGATGTTTTCCCAATCGTCCAGATATCCGGACAACAATTCAATCTGCTGGGAGGACAGCGTTTCAACGGACAGGTCTGCAATCGCCTTGGACAGCGTTTTGCGGCGGTTGTCCAAGTCCTCGATTTTCTTGTTAGCGTAGGCAAGCAAGGTGGCGTTGGCCCCGGTCAGCGTATCAAGCAGTTTTTCAATCTCGGTTTCTACCTGTGCAAGCTCTACCTGATAGGCGGTAATCTTGGGGTTGGCTTTTCCCTCGCCGCCCCGTAGCAGCTTGAACTCCCGGAACTTTTCTCCCATAGCGGTGAAAATGAACTGTTCAAACTCATTCTTGCGGAGTGTGCCGCACCCCGGACAGCCCTTGTGGTCGGCCCGCTTGGAACAGCGGAGGTATTCATAGCCAGAGGGATTATGGGTCGTTTTGAGTGCGTACCCACATTTCCCGCATTTTATTTTTCCGGCCAGCCAAGTGTTGCGGGCCTTGCGCCCATTCTGGAAAGTGATGTTGGTCATCAGCTTCTTGCGGCACCGGAGCCACACATCCGAAGGGATAAGTCCCTCATGGGGAGCGAGCACAAGGATCTGATCTTTCAGGCTCTTGTCCTTGTCCTCCTTCACATCCCGCCCTTGGTAGAGATAACAGCCGTTTGTCCCGGCGAAGTCGGCGGCGTCATTGACTACCACAGCACCCTGACTTTTGAAGAACTCATACATTTCCAAGTCGGCCTGTGCATAGACCGGGTTGCGTAGGAGCTGGGACAGGAAGGGGCGTGTCAATGACTTCCCATATACCTTGATACCCTGTTCCTCAAAGTACCGGGTAATGTCTCCGAAGGAAGTTTCGGGCTCGGCGTACATCTCAAACATCAGGCGCACATGGTTGGCGGCTACGGGATCGGCCACCATCATTTTTGTGCGGATATTCTCTACCACCGTGGGCTCCAAGTCGAAGCCATAGGGAGCTTGGCCGCTCATGTGGAAGCCTTTCAGGCACCGGGAGTAGTAAGCGTCCGTGACACGCTTCTGGATTGTCTCCCGTTCAAGCTGGGCGAATACGA
>ERZ827458.269-NODE-269-length-87790-cov-21.607374_pt1 | contig 87790 bp, 98 predicted proteins | sample MGYA00519706_ERZ827458 | MGnify/ENA primary metagenome ERZ827458 (study PRJEB31778, sample SAMEA3449309) | human gut metagenome | biome: human gut; feature: human-associated habitat; material: faeces | place: United Kingdom | collected 2010/2012 ...
AAACATCCGAATATCCATGATTCATGGCCAAGGGGAATGACATAGACTTAGAAAAAATCTCTATGAAGAAATGAAAATGTGAGAAAAAGCGAGTTAACAAGAGAAAAACAAAGATTATTATGGGAGGTGGGTAATGAATCCATTAGAGATTAAGCTTATAAAGCAGGCTCAAAAGGGAGATAAAGCAGCTTTTGAGGAACTCTTTCTTATGGAAAAGGAATATTTGTATAAGTGTGCTTTTTTGTATACGAAGAACAGAGAAGATGCTTTTGACTTGGTACAAAATTGTATAGTGAAGTGTATGGTATCCATCAAGGAATTAAGGGAGCCGAGATACTTTCGGACATGGATGACAAAGATTATGATAAATTCATTCAATACCGAAAGAACGAAGCAAAGAAGGTATGTGTTACAGGAGGAAGAGGTTTGGCATGAAGACAACAAAGAACTTTCTACAGAAGAAAAAATGGATTTATATCACGCAATTGATCATTTGAAATTTCCATATAAAGAGATTATTGTTCAACACTACTTTGCTTGCAATAAATTGAGTGAAATAGCAGAAATGTTGGATATGTCTATTGGTACGGTGAAGGCATATCATTCCAAGGCAAAAGCGAAGCTAAGAGAAATGATGGAGGTAGAAATATGAGACAGAATGAAATATGGGATAATATTGTAGTGCCTAAAGAAATGGAAAATGTAATTAAAAATGCTGTAACTATGGGATATCAAGAAGTAAAAACATACAAGGAGAAGAATTGGTTGAATATTGCAATTACAATCGGTGGAATGGCTGCCGCATTTACACTATTTGTAGGGGCAGGTTTTCTAAATCCTATGATTGCAAATGCATATTCGGAAATACCGGTAATTGGGAAAATCTTTTCGTATTTGTATGAGCTTGAAGAATATGATGTGAAGTATGAGCATATTGCAGAGTTGGCAGAACCGATTGTGAGTATACCGAAAGAAGAATATGTGGAGGAAGAATTACCTGCAGATGCTTCAACACAGGTACAGGAATCAGGAGTGGATATTGAACTGCAGGAGGCATATTGTGATGGATATAGTTTATATTTATCTGTGCAAGTTGTAAGTGCTACACCATTTCTCGATGAATTGGCAGAAAATAGGGAAGGAATGATTCAAATTTTTGCTTCTGAAAATATAACTACTTCTGGTGGGCAAAATGTAGAAATTGGAGATGGTTCATTGAATTTACAAGGAGTATTTACAGATACCAATACTTTTGTAGGTGTGGCAAGAAGCGGAGAAACATTGGAAGATTACAATTTGCAGGACGAGGTGGAGTATACTATCACGTCGAACCATATTAAGGTGTATGCAGGAGAAGAGGTTATTGATGTAAGAGGACAGTGGGAATATCGTGGAATGTTTAAATGTACTACAGAGGCTTTGGCTACCATAGATGTAGAAGAATCAATAGCAGATGGATTTATGTTGCAAGAAATACGATTACAGCCGTATGAAATCCAGGCGGTGATTTCGGAACCGTTGAATGGTTCCTTGGCAGAACAATGTTTATGTATTGAAGCTTTTGATGAAAATGGTAATCGTTTAAGTTTGGCATCAAATTCAGCTGCGAGATTTTCAGGAATGGAAGATTCTCAATTAGAGATTTGGATGTTTGAACGCTCTGAGAATGTACAACGCATTACGTTTTATGTTTTAGATGAAATTAAGTGGTTAGATGACTGGAAGGGATATCTGTATTCTGAGAATCCTTGGACTGGGGAACAAATGATGGAGTTTCTTGAAAGTAATTGTTTAGCTTCTGTAGAGGTAGATGTTAAATAGTAATACCTCTCAAGTATCGTGCAGGGGTATGGTTATAAGAATGTGAAGGAGTTCTTGGCTGAATTTAAGGTTTCTAAAGCGGAATATGCAGATTATCAGTCAGCAGTTGCAAAGTGGGAACAGCAGACCGGAAATAAGGTAGAGCCAGACAGCTTAAAAGCAAAGCTACAAAGAAAGACGCAGGAAGTAAAGGAACGAGAAAATAATAGACAGAGCCAGCAGCATAAGATGGATAGAGGTGTAAGATAACGTTAAAAGTGGAGTGCGAAATCACTCCGCTTTTATATTGTATGAAATAATAGAATGAGGGGTAGGCGTGTTATGTTATAATGAAACAGGATGCGTTTGACGCGAGGTATTTTTTGAAAAAGAAGATAAATTATTTTTATGAAAAATGTAATATGTTTGTTTGAAACGGTAGAGTATAAATGAAAGGAGGTTTTGGAATGGAAGATCAATTGATCATAAAACTATTTTTTGAGCGCTCAGAAGATGCAATTCGTGAATTAAATTTGAAGTATGGGAAGATATGCAAACGGTTAGCAAATAAATTTTTACATAATGAGCAGGATGCTGAAGAATGCATTAATGATGCTTACTTGGCGGTATGGAATACAATCCCACCGCAGAATCCAAATCCTTTTTCTGCTTATGTTTTTCGTATTGTCAAAAATACTGCTTTAAAAAAATATCGTGCAAACACTGCGCAGAAACGAAACAATTACTATGATGTGATTTTAGAAGAAGTGGATGAGTTTCTTGCTGTAAATGAAATAGTAGAAAGTGAAATTCTTGCAAAGGAGATTGGCAATCGGATAAATGTCTTTTTAGGTAGGATAAAGGATAGGGACAGGATAATGTTCGTACAGCGATATTGGTTTTGCTATTCCGTTGAGGAGATAGCTAAGACGCTGGGAGTGAGTAAAAATTATGTGACAGTACATTTGCATAGAACAAGAGAAAAACTAAGAGATGATTTGAAATCGGAGGGATTCTATGAATGAATTGATAAAAGAGAAGATACTAGATGGAATAGAGGATAAATATTTGAGTGAGGCAATGGATTACGCAAAAATCCATAAAGTGAAGAAACAAAGATTGATTCATGTGTTAGGGAGCATGGCGGCATGTTTTGCAATTATCATAGGACTATCAGTTTCTTCGTTATCTATTGCGGTTGCTGCAGGAAATATGGCAGCATACGATGTTTTATATGCAATATATCCTGATATAGCCATAAAATTAATGCCTGTAAATGCCAGCTGTGAGGATGGTGGTATACGTATGGAGGTGGAAGGTGTGTCTATTCAAGATAGTTGTGCATACGTCTATATATCTATGCATGATTTAGAAGGAAAATATGTAGACGAAAGTATTGATTTGTTTGATAGTTACAGCATTCATACCAATGCCGACAAAATTGGCGGATGCACATTGGTTGATTTTGATTCGGGAACCCGAAAGGCAACATTTTTAATCACTATCCAAAATATGGATGGAACACCAATTGAAGGAAGTGCGATGACATTTAGCGTTTCACAGTTTTTAACCGGAAAAAGCGAAATACAAGAGGAATTAACACAAATTAGTTTGGATGCAATCTCTGAGGTCACAGAAACACAAAGGGAAGAAAGTTTAAATATCAGAGGTGGCTCTTATACAGATGGATATGCAGTAGAAGGAATGAAGCAGGAGTATCTTTGCGTGGATGAGAGTAAGTTGTTTGTTCCTACGCCGGGAGTGACGGTTACGAATTATGGCTTTATCAACAATAAGTTGCATGTGCAAGTATATTATGAAGATATTTTGCAATTTGACAATCATGGATATATATATTTAGTTGGTAGAGACGGAAAAGAGGTTCTGCCTCGAAGTAGTACTGCATTTTGGGATGAGGAAAGAAGGGGAAGCTATGAGGAGTATATATTTGATATCAGTGCTGATGAAATAAATAAATATGCGATTTATGGGCATTTCTTTACTTGTCAAAATCTTGTGAAGGGAGATTGGGAAGTTAGCTTTACTATAGAAAATCAGAACTAAAAAGAAGATGATTATTTGCAGGAGCAGAATTGAACTGGTGCCAAAACGGTGCCAAGAAATCATGCAAATAAAAATAAGACGGCTAAAAGTAAAGAAAATATGCAGATTTTAGCCATTAAAAGAATAGAAAATATATCGAAAAACGCTATTCATATAGCGTGAAGGTGGACGTACTGTAGGATCAGGACGTGTTGCTACTATTATCGAGTAATTAAATACTTTTTGAGTATCAATTGACTTAATTGGCTCAGCCCTTTGTTTACAAGGGGTTGAGCCTTTTTATGTGCGTCAGGTGAAGCCGATGCATGGGCTTAAGTCATTCTCGTGGACTTGCTGTGGGCTTGTTTTATCCTTCCGATTATCGAAGGGAGCGTGCGGCAGAGAAAGCATTGGAATCGGAGCGTGAGAAAGAAAGGCAAGAAAATGCCCTGCAGCACATTCAAACCCTGTCAGAGCAAACAATCAAAAAGCTGGATGAAGAGATATCCGCCAAGAATATGACGCTGGAATGTACGGATGCCTTAATCGAGATTAGAAAAACCGATGTGACAGAATGGGAAGAAAAAGCGGAGTATTCCAAGTCGGAGTATCTAAAGGCAGATGAGCTTCTGACGGATAAAAAGAAAGAAGTGGAGCAGGCACAAGGGGAGCTTTCCAAAGTGACAGAGGAATTGGATGAAGCAACCCGTAAAAAGGAGATTGCTTTAGACCTGTATTATGAGCTGAGAGAAAACTCCGACGATGCAAATCTGTTCGCTAAGCTGGTAGATTTATCCTATGAGAATGAGCAGTTAAGGACTAAGGTGTGAATCTTACAGGAGAAATTACAAAAAGCCTATGAATTTATGAAGCAGTTCGTAATAGGCGGAAGGAATATGCTGGATGTCTTTAGAGAGCGGATTGGCGAAGTGAAGGAATGGGTACACAGGAAGGTTGCCGGGATGGGCCGGTAAGGGATGCCCCAAGTGGTGGAAGTGCTGCTTGGGGTGATGTTATATGCGTTTGGAATGAGTAAGTTCTTTTATAGAGTGTTACATATAAAGTGGTTGTATCTACAAGTAAAAATTGGTTGACAAAAATGACTACTGATAGTAGACTACAAATAAAAGACTACACACAGTAGACAAAAGGGGTGATCATATGAGTGAAATAAGATTAGGAGCAGTAGAGTCCAAGTTTGCAGATATCATATGGAATAATGAACCATTGCGACCAGTAGAATTGGAGAAACTCGCGGAAGCTGAATTGAATTGGAAGCGGACGACTACTTTAACTATTTTAAAAAGGCTATGTGAGAGAGGAATTTTTCAAAACAAAGATCGAATTATTACTTCCTTAATCAGTAGAGAAGAGTTTTATGCTCTCCAAAGTGAAAAGTTTGTTAATGATACTTTTGAAGGTTCGTTACCGGCTTTTTTGACTGCATTCGGTTCCAGAAAGAAGTTATCGGATAAGGAAGTGGAAGAATTGAAAAAGGTGATAGATAGTATGAGGAGGTGAGTGGATGGATTGGTATGAATTATTACCGAAGATTTTGAATATGAGTCTTACAGCAAGCGTTATCATTGTTACGGTGATTATACTTAGATTGTTGTTGAAACGGGCGCCCAAGGTATATTCCTATATGTTATGGTCGGTAGTATTGTTTCGTTTGCTTTGCCCTATCACCATAAATACACCATTGTCGGTATTGAGGTTATTTGATACCCCAATTGTGGAAACAACTGATAGTGTGAGTCAGATTACATATATTCCGACTAATATTGTTCATACAGGGAAGCCTGAAGTGACATTACCCGTTCCAGTATTGGATAATATGATAAATAATGTGTTGCCGCAAGGAGAGGAACAACTTGTGGCAGACCCTTTGGAGGCACCCGTCAGTATTGCAACCTATATATGGCTGGCCGGAATTGTGGTCGTGATAGGCGTTAGTATGATTTCTTATGCTAAGTTAAAAAAGAGTCTGGTTGGAGCTGTACGGGTAAAGGATAATATTTATGTTGCGGATTACATTACCACTCCTTTTGTTCTTGGCATATTCAGACCGCATATTTATTTGTTATCTTCATTAAGCGAACAGGAACAGGAGTATATTCTAAAACATGAGCAATATCATATTCGCAGAGGGGACCATATTTTTAAATTGCTTGCCTATGTAGCCCTTTGTCTACACTGGTTTAATCCATTGGTTTGGCTAGCCTTTCTATTATTTAGCAAGGACATGGAAATGAGTTGTGATGAGGCGGTTGTCAAAAAACTTGGGGAAGATGTACGAGCAGATTATTCTGCTTCTTTACTGAATTTAGCAACAAATAATGCTATTATGTTTGGAATGCCACTTGCATTTGGTGAGGTGGATACCAAAGGACGCATCAAAAACTTGGCAGCGTGGAAGAAACCTACTTTTTGGGTTACCATAGGGGCAATTGTGATATGCATTTTAGGAATTGTGATATGTGTATCTAATCCCAAGGAAGAACCTTTGCATGCATCGGAATCTTTTGGTCATAGCTACAGGGTGGAAGAGATTTTCTTCATAGATGCCCGTTATTCCTCCGCAATCACACCGGAAACAGCGCCCAGATATCAGTTTACTTCAGATTATGCTATGTTTGTATCCGGAGATGTATTGGATGATAAGAGTACAACGGAGTGGGTGCAACAGTTGGGGAATTTTGAAGAGGTAGAGATTACAGCTGAAAATTTTGATAACCATTTTAATATGACAGGGTTCACTATTTCAAATGATACCTGGTCCAAATTCAGAAGTGAAATAAATAAGGCATGGCGGATAAATGCGGATAATAGTTTTTACTATTTTCTGCAGAACCAAGATGGCAGTGTATATCTGACTTACGGATATGATATAGATAATAGTACGAATATATTGGAGGAAGGCTCACACATCCGTTTCCTGTTTAGATTGGAACGTACAGATATTTTAAGTTGCAATGCCGTTAGTGCAGATTACAATGCTTATATTGAGCCTGCCTATTATTCAAGTAGCTATGAAGGGGAGTATGATGATTTATATTACAATCCTATAAATAATTCCGGTAAGCTGATATTTACAGTGGATGGTGGTACAGATACGGATATTTTGGTTGTTAATGAGGAGTATCATAAATACACATCGGAAGAAGTAATTGTAGAAAGAGAAACCTATGAGCTGGAATGTAATCCACAGGGAAAGTTTGAGTTGGAGGTTTCTGTTCGAGGCGATGAACGTGATGAGGCAATCTATTCCATTTATGTTCGTGGAAAATCCGGATTCTACGTAATGAAGATAGATTTTCAGACAAGTGAAGGCGCGATGGAAATTGATAGGTCAGAAACGCCGGAAGTTGAAAATATAGTGGACAAGACGGATTTCTTAGATACAGCCATATTAAACGCTATTGTTGAACATACTGCATCCGATTATCCGGTTGGTGCCTATCATTGTGCTAGCTTTGTAGAGTTGCATAGGGAGGAATTATGCGGAGTGTCTATTGCTAGTGGGAATGTGTCGAAAGAGTTGTTAACGGTATACGGAATGGCATTGGAACAGTCATTTTCTTATTCGGAAGGTAAGTTAAATCAAGTCGGTGGAAGCCATATGCCGGTGGTCATTACTTTTGAAGTGGCAGATAACACATATACGGTGACTGATTTTTGGGTTCCCGGAGATGGAAGTTATTATGTATCGGATATTAGGGACAAATTTCCGGATGAAATTGAAGAAGATGCTCTGGATACGCAGAAATATGTGGTGGCTCAAGTACAAGAGTGTTATAGTAGAGCGGTTCAGTATTATCAGATAGATACAGAAGCCGTTATAGACGAATTATTTGATACAATTGAATCATCTCCGGCAACCTCATCGAATCCGGCAGATTATATTGATGCACATTCTCTGGAATATAGAGAGCTTACGTATTACGGACAATACAGTTTAAGCTATATCTTTAATAAATTCATTGAAGGAGAGCAGACCGAATTGCGTGGTCAATTGATGAAGATACTTTTAGATGATTTGGCCCCAGAAGCAAAGCTTCGATTGTATGCAGAAACCGGACAAGAGTACTTCGATGAATGGGCAAAGGGTGCTGTAGAAGTATTAGAGCAGCATGATATGGAATGGATAAAAGAAAATCAACCCGCAATGTGGATTTATTTGCAGATGGTTGAGTAAAGGATGAAGAGAACAGCTTCGTTTTAACCGGTGTACTATGTGTTATAGGTGCATTAATAATTGTCCGAAGCAAGCTATGACGCTGCTTGGAAAAAAGGTTGTGGAGCAGAGCGTGATAGAGAAATATTTATGATGAGGAGAGTGTAAATGGTACTTTTAGTAGTCGATGCACAGAGATTAATAACTACGCCGGATTTATATAATTTCAATGCATTTGAAAATGCTGTTAAATCGTTAATTGCAGCAGCTAGAGAGCATGATGTTGAAGTTATTTATGTAAGACACGATGATGGTGCTGGTACGGAATTGACAAAGGGAACACCGGGTTTTGAGATATATGAAGGTTTTAGTCCGCAACCGGGTGAGAAGATTTTTGATAAGACGGTAAATAGTTCTTTTAAGGGGACCGGCCTGTTGGAGTACTTGGTGGAAAAGAATGTCCACACAGTAGCTGTTGTTGGATTGCAAACGGATTATTGTATTGATGCAACAATCAAGTGTGGCTTTGAACATGGTTTTAAAATGATTGTACCGGAGAATGCAAATTCTACATTTGATAATGCTTTTATGACAGGAGAGCAGAGTTATAGGTATTACAATGAGTTTATGTGGAAAGGCAGATATGCGGAGCGTATTTCTGTAGAGGAAATGATTAAGAAGATGAAAAAATTGTAAATTGTCGTGGTATTGAACAGCGGCAGCGTAGTCGAAACGCCGTGGCTGGACAACTGCCAAGCCCTGTTGTACGCCGCCTTAGGCGGTCAGGCGGGGGCGGGCGCCGTTGCGGATACACTGACCGGCAAGGTCAATCCCTGCGGCAAGCTGGCAGAAACATGGCCGTTGACCTACGCCGACATCCCCAGCGCCGCCGACTTTGCCACCCGCCGCAAGACCGTGGAGTACCGCGAAGGACTGTATATCGGCTACCGTTACTTTGATACCGCGCAAAAGGCTGTGCGCTTCCCGTTTGGCTATGGCATGAGCTACACGACGTTTGCGTACAGCGATATGGTTGCCGATGAACAGGGGGTCGGACTTACCGTAACGAACACCGGCAGCGTGGCAGGTACGGAAATTGTGCAGCTGTATGTTGCTAAAAAGAACCGTGAGCTTTTCCGCCCTGTCAGGGAACTGAAAGGCTTTGCCCGCATAACGCTTGCCCCCGGCGAGAAACAGCGCATCACCATTACGCTGGACGATAAGGCGTTCCGCTTCTGGAATGTGCAGTCAAACCGCTGGGAAATCGCGGGCGGCGAGTATGCGCTGCTTGTCGGCGCAAGCGTGGAGGACATTCGGCTGTGCGAGAAAATCTCCGTGCATGGAACGGCTACCGTGCATCCGTATGAAGATGTGGACTTGGATTGCTATTATAAAGGGGATGTGCTGCGCGTTTCCGATGCGGACTTTGAAAAGCTGCTGGGGTGGCTTGTGTGGCTCGTGCTGACGATCCTGCTGGATGTCAGCTATAAACGCGGCAAGCCGGATCTGAACATTTTGTTCCAGTACAATATGCCCCTTCGCGCCTTGGCAAAGATGACGAACGGTGTCATCAGCATGGGCATGGTGGACGGCATTGTCATGGAATTGCAGGGCTTCTGGATCTTGGGTCTTGTGCGGGTGATTTATGAAGCGATTAAGAATGTGGTACTGAATGCGCAGATGGAAAAGCGTCTGCGCGGCGCTTGATGGAGGTGCATTATGCAGTTTTGGAACGATTTTGCGGAGAAACACCCTGCCGCAGCCAAGTGGGTGCGCGAGGGCGGTCTGTTCGTCATCGTGTCGAATCTGATTACCGTGTTCAAGTATCTGCTGCTGCAATTTTTGCCCGCTGCATTCAGCAGTTTACCTGTGGTGGATTTCGGCTGGCCCGGCGTGGATGTGACCCTATTTGGCTAAACATTCAAGTGGAACATCCTCGGCTACGATGCCGCCCACGGCGGGCTACCGTACTTCTGCGCGTATATGATCGCCATGGTCATTGGCGAGTGCATCAACTTCCCGATCCAGCGTAATTTTGTGTTCCGCAGCAAGGGCAATTTAGGCAAGCAGATCGCGTGGTATGTGGTGGCGTTCTGCGTCATTACCTGCATTGTCAACTCCATCAACTGCGTGTGGGTCGCCGTAGCCGGATTGCTTGTGCCGGACTTCATCTATAACATCGGCACGACCGTTCTGAACGGCGGCGTGTCTATGGTGATTTTCTTCTTTGTCAACAAAATTATCTTCCCCGAAAGCGGGAAGTGATTCTGAAACCAAAATAACATTCAGGCCGTAAAGGCTCTGACCTATGGGATCGTCCCGGCCAGCATCCCCATTGAAGGAAGCTATTCCAACGCAACCATCCGCCAGATATCCGTCCTGCAGGTGGATTTTGAGAAAAATAAGGCCTACATTAGAAAAAATATTTATGGAAAGACATCGGAATAATAGAGATCATAAGCAACAGAGATCATAATGATCATATAAGCCGGAAGAAGGCTCCTGAAGCAGCATTGTGACAGGAGTCCTTTTTTGTTTGTTTTTATGCTTATACTTGTGGGAAATTTAAATCTTCAATTCTTAATGTGGTATCACTTCTTAACACAATGCACAAATTCTGTTGACACTTATGGAATGATAAAATACAATGTGCACACAAATACCATGCGGAAAGGAGAGGAAATGAAAAAAATACTAAAAAGTGCACAAAGCATTATTTGTTCCTTTATAGTCATGTGTCTGATGTGTTCCATGGTGCCGATACAAGCGCATGCAGAGGAAGCTTCCGTATCAGCCTCAGATGCTGTATCAGCTTCAGATGCGCAGGTGTATCAGGCGGCAGAAAATGTGTACTATGTAGACGCAGCAAAAGGAAACGATGAAAATGACGGCCATAGTATTGGAACGGCATGGAAAACCTTAGAAAAGGTAAACAGCCATACCTTTGAGGCAGGTGAGAGTATTCTGCTTCGATCAGGCGGCGTGTGGGAAGGACAGCTGTGGCCCAAAGGAAGCGGCACGGAGGGAAATCCCATCAAGATCGGCAGCTATGGAGAAGGGGAAAGGCCTGTGATCAACGGCGCAGGTGTCTTAAATGCCGTTTATCTGGAAAATCAGGAATATTGGGAGATCGCTGATCTGGAGGTTACGAATATCAGTAATTCTGAGGATGCCAGAGAAGGGATCAAGGTGACTGCGGATATCACAGACAGATTCCTGTCCCATATCGTGATCAAAAACTGCTATGTCCATGATGTGACAGGCACCATGTCCCGCAAGGACACCGGAGGTATCTTTGTTACAGGAAATTATAACGGTGTGCTCATTGAAAACAACACGGTAAGGGATGTATACCGTACCGGTATTTTGAGCAGAGCCAAGAGAAACGTGGTGATCCGCAATAATATGGTGGACAGCATCGGCGGTGACGGTATCCAGGTAGGAGGCGGCTCCATGTCCCCACTGATCGAATACAACGTAGCCAAGGACTGCTATAACCGCTATACTGCCGGGGAATACAATGTGGCAATCTGGCCCTATGATACCAATGACGCTGTGCTACAGTACAATGAGGCATACCTGACCCATAATACCCTGGACGGACAGGGCTTTGACTGTGATTATATGTGCAACGGCACGATCTTCCAGTATAATTACAGCCATGACAACGAGGGCGGCTTTATGCTGATCTGCTCTGTGTCAAATCAGCCAGATTATGAAAGCTTTAACAGAAACAGCATCATTCGCTACAACATCAGCCAGAATGACAGGAACAGGATCTTCCAGATCCATTCCAGCGGGACCCAGGGAACCCAGATCTACAACAATACCATTTATATCGGGGAAGGCTTAAGCCCGAAGATTTATGATTTTGACACCTTCAGGCATCCCGGAACAGTGTATTCCTACAATAATATTTTCTACAACATGGGAAATGGTACTTACTCCTATGGACTGCAGAATTATCATGTGTTTGAGCATAATCTGTTCTATGGAAACCATCCTTTCTCTGAACCCAATGACCCTTATAAGGTAACGGCAGACCCCAAGCTTGCGGCACCGGGAACAGGAGGGATCGGCTGGGATACCACCACAGGTTATCAGCTGACAGCAGGCTCTGCGGCTATCAATGCAGGTAAATATATACAGAATAACGGCGGTAAGGATTATTGGGGCAATGCACTTTACAATGGGGCACCGGATATCGGCGCGCATGAATACTACGGCGAGATCTACCCGGAGGAGGAGATCATCTATCAGGGATATAAGATTGCCCACACAGACAGCCGGATCTCCTATACCGGAAAGTGGGAATCCTCCGATAATGATCACTGGAGTGGACAGACCGGTGCAGGCTTTAGCGTGACATTTTACGGTAATCAGGTAAAGATCAACGGACCGGCGGATCCTTCCCACGGCATTATGGCGGTTTCCGTGGATGATGGAGAAGAGGTAATGGTGGATACCTATTCTGCAAACAGGGATAGCAAGACATTGTACACTTCTCCTATGATGGAGCTTGGAAACCATACTCTTAAGGTGCGTGTGACAGGGCAGAAGAATCCGGCGGCTAAGAACTGCTATGTGGACTTCCACAATGTAGAGATCGTGCCGGAGTATACCAGAGTGCAAAGCTATGAAGCCGGAGCCAAGAAGGGCATGATCGATTACTACGGAAACTGGTTTTATGGCAATAATGACAGCTGGAGCACCAGGGAAGGAGATTTCTATCAGATGACTTTTGAGGGAACGGCAGTCCGCGTGATCGGCGTAAAGGATGCAGGCTTTGCGGACATTGCAGTTTCCATAGACGGCGGAGAAGAGACCATTATACAGACAGCTGCCTCAAGGCGGCAGGGAGACGTGGTGCTGTATGAGGCCCAGAGGCTTTCCAAGGGAGAGCATGTGATCAAGGTAAGGCTTCTGACCTCAGGCAGCCATACCCTTGCCAGACTGGAATATCTGCCATTATTGGGAAAAACGCTTTGAAGCGCATTTTAAAAGTGCTGCATGGCATATTGCATAAAATAATGCTTTTTAGTGTAAAGGAAGGGACAACAGGGGAAAGCAAAGCATAGGAAAGGCATGGTAATTGGAATGGGAAGACAGCATACAGGAAAAAAGAAAAGAAATCAAAAAAGAAAGCTTGATAAAGTACTGTGTGCTGTCTTTCTAACTGTTGGATGCCTTGTGATATTGTGGGGGATCCTATTGGAAAGCGGCCTGGGAAAGAAAACAAAAGAACAGGTTACTTTTACAGTGAATGGGGAAGCGGTTACGGAGAGGGAGGTATCCCAGAGGATCGCCTATATGCACAGAGCGGTGACAATAGACCACTTTTCCAGGGAAAAGGGCATGGAGCTTGACGAAGAGTTCTGGGACAGGGAATGTGAAGGAATAACGCCAAGGGAATACTTGCAAAAAAAGACCATAGAGGACTGTGCCAGAATCAAGCTTGCAGAGCTTGCCATGAAGGAATACGGCCTTTTGGAGGATATTTCCTACCGGACATTTTTGGACAGCCTGGAAAGAGAAAATCAAAGGCGTGAGGAAAGTTATCAGAAGGGACAGGTGATTTACGGACCGCAAAAGTATGGTGAGGGGGAATATTTTGCCCATACCTTTGCAAATCTGGAAAAAGAGTTAAAAAAGAAGCTGGATGAAGAGTTTGGCTGGAGCAGGGAGGAAAATTTAAAGCGCTATTACGAAAAGCACAAGGATGCTTATTATCGTCGTTCGGACAGCATCGAGGTAGAAAAGATCACCCTGCCCTATGAAAAATCTTCCAGGGAGGAAATAAAAAAAGCGTTAGAGCAGGTAAGAAAAGAAGTACAGAATGGAAAGACATTTGCTGAAGCAGCACAAAAGCTTGGGACAGTGGAAACACAGCATTTTGATGAAGAAAGTGCCAGGGCGGATTCCAGAGATTATGAACCTTTGAAGCTGGCAGCTATGGAATTGAAGGAATATGAGATCAGTCCTGTGATAGATGATGGAAGCAATCTTTCTGTGCTTTTTTGCACAGCAAAGGAAGAGGGCGGATACAGGACCTATGAAGAAACAGCGGACAATGTGGTCAGCCTTGTGAGGGATGAGAGCTATGAAAAATGGCTTGATACGGTATACAGAGAGGCAGACCTTCAGATAAAGAATGAAAATGTATTTAAAGAGGTAAAATAGCATGAGGCATTGTTATGATTTTGAAAAAGAGATTTCTCGCTGGGATGAGGGCATACCCCTTGGAAATGGGCAGATAGGCGCGTTGCTGTGGGGGAAGCCGCAAGATTTAAGAGTTTCCTTGGATCGGTCGGATATCTGGGATACCACGCCTTGCCCGGAGACAGGGAAAGAAGAATTTTCTTATCCCAATATGGTAAAGCTTGCAAAGGAGGGAAATCTGGAGGAAATCCGCCGCATTTTTGACGGTCCATATAACCATCTGATCCCATCCAAGCTGCCGGTAGGCGCACTGGTGTTGCACTTACCCGGTAAGTGGAAGAGCGGTAAGCTATGCTTGGAGGAGGCAATGGCAAAGGCAAGTGGGGAAGGCTGGCAGCTGCAGAGCTTTATGCATGCCAAAAAGAGAGCGGGTCTGATAGAAATTTCCCATACAGGAAGCTTTACCTGGGAGCTGGAGCATCCGGCTTACAACACAGAGCCCGGCAGCAATGAGGGACTGGCAAACAGTGTGGATACGGTGTCCTTGCAGCAGCTTCGCTATGAAAAGGCCAGGACAGGAGAAAAAGATGGCGTCCGCTTCTTTATTCAGAAGATAACGGATAGCTTTTCTTATGGTGTGTTTGCGGCAGAATGCCGGGTGCCGGGTAAAACACTGTTAGCCTATACGGTGGGAGCTGTCACGGACGGATACAAAAATAATCTGTGCAACATAAGACAGGAAAAGGATCGGAAAAAGGAAGAAGATCAAAGGACCGGAAAAACGGAAAAAAGGAAGCGCAGGAAAGGCGGGAGACAGATCTGCCAGAAGCACCGGTGTCCTGGATAGAAGCTTCCATTGCCCTGTTAAAAGAGGTGCTGGCAAAAGGATATGAGGAAAACTTGAGACACCACAAGAAATGGTGGGAGGACTATTTTTCTAAAAGCAGCATTTCCCTGCCGGATGCCTTCTTTGAAAAAAACTGGTATATGGCAGCGTATCTTTTGGGCTCCTGTTCCAGAAAGGGAGGCTACCCCATGCCATTGCAGGGACTTTGGACGGCGGATGATGGAAAGCTGCCACCCTGGAAGGGAGATTATCACCATGATCTGAATACGGAGTTGAGTTATTATTCCTACTTAAAGTCCAATCACATAGAGGAAGGAGAGTGTTTTCTGGATTTTTTGTGGAGCTTAAGAGGGGTAGGAGCGCAATTTGCCAAAAGCTTTTACCGGGCAAAGGGAGCCTGCATTCCGGCAACCATGACCATCGACGGACAGCCCTTGGGAGGCTGGGGTATGTATTCTCTTTCTCCTATTATGTCTGCCTGGCTTTCACAGGCTTTTGAAAGGCATTACCGCTATACCGGGGACGAGGAATTTTTAAGAAAGAGGGCCTATCCTTATATGAGGGATACGGGTATTTTCCTGGAAAGCCTGCTTCAGGAAAAAAACGGTCTGCTTTATCTTCCCATTTCAAGCTCTCCGGAGATTCATGATGATACGTTGGAGGCTTTTTTAACGCCCAACAGCAATTTTGATCTGGCACTGCTTCATAATCTCTATGAGAGCCTGGAGCATTACGCCGCTGTTTTGGAAAACGGAGAAAAGGAGCATTGGAGAGAAATCAGGGAAAAGCTTCCGGCTCTTTCGGTGGACGAGAGGGGTGTACTTCGCTTAAGTCCTACCGAAAGCTTACGGGAATCTCACAGGCATTTTTCCCATCTGATGGCGATCCACCCTTTGCGTCTGCTTACCTGGGATAAGGAGAAAGACAGGAAAATCATAGAGGCCTGCATCCGGGATCTGGAGGCTCTTGGAAAGGGAGCCTGGGTAGGGTATTCCTTTGGATGGATGGCACAGCTTTATGCCATTGCAAAGAACGGAAATGCAGCAGCCTGGCAGCTTCGGGTATTCTGGGAGAGCTTCTGCGCAGACAATGGATTCCACTTAAACGGAGATTTCAAAAACAGAGGTATCACAGCCTCCCATTACAGACCATTTACCCTGGAAGCCAATATGTGTGCCGCAGACGCCCTGCAGGAAATGCTTCTTTATTCCGAAAAAGGGGAGATTGAGGTATTCCCGGCCATTCCGGAGGAATGGGCAGAAAAGGAAGTGGTCTTTGAAAATCTCAGGGCAGAAAAAGGAATCTTGGTCAGTGCGGTACTAAATAAGGGGTGTATAGAAAAGCTGGAGCTTATCTTTGAAAAGCCGGGATGTGTGTATGTGAAGAAAAATAAATTTTTGACAGTCCTTTCTAAAGCAGAAAAGAATATGAAAATAACAGAGGATGACTGTGGATGGCATATAGAAGGAGGTAACGGAGAAAAGGCAATCATATGTGGATAAAGATCAGGAGTTTCTTGTGTTTGTAAGGAAAGACCATGTCAAAAAAATGTGACACATTTGCATTTTACAAGAATGATAAGATATAAGAAATGGAATATTTTTTTTAAGAGCAGCTTACCCGGAAGGAGAAGCTGCTCTTTTATAGGAAAGCTTTAAGCATATCCTATTGTGCAAATGTGAGAGATTGCAAAGATTGTATGCTTAGGAGCCTGACAGAGTAAATATGGCAAGTATTGCGGAGATTATACCGTATCCACAACATTCTTCTGATACTGCGAGGGGGTAACGCCGGTGTGCTTCTTAAACTGCCTGATAAAGGTAGTGGTGTTGTCAATTCCCACAGCCGTCGCAACCTCATAGATCCTTGGCGGGTTTGGCTGGCAGAGGAGCCTGATGGCATGTTCCATTCTGGCAGTGGACACATAAGTTAAGAAGTTGATGTTCATGTTTTTCTTAAACCAGCTGGAAAGGTACACAGGGGAGATGGAGAAAGCATCTGCCACAGTGTCCAGAGTCAAAGGCTCGTTTAAATGCTGGGAAATATATTCCTCCATGCGCACCTTCATATCCGCAGGATACTCTCCGGCAGACCTAAACAGCTGCTTTGCCAGAGTACATAGAGTCTGATACATATAGTCCGTATTGTAGGCAAAGGTACTGTCAGACAAAGAAGGGGGAGAAATCTTCTTGGCCGCACAGGCCTTTTCAAAGACAGAGAGGACCTCCTCATAATAATTGTGGAAATCCGCTAAGCTTAATCCCTGGGCAGGGTAGAAGATCTGCTCCAGCTCCTGGATCAGAGAATCGGGAGCATTGTTCCTCGCATATTCAAAGAGGCGGTTATGCTTTTCCAGCCCCAGGTAAGTCCTGCGGGGAGGCTTGGCATTTTCACAGAAGCAAAAGCGTTTTCCGGCCGTTACCAAAGAAGCGGACAGGCAGTTGGAAGCCAGCTTATATTCTGTGTGTAGCTCCTTGATATCCGTACAGTATTCTCTGATCCCGACAAAAAGCTGGGTGGAAGGATCTGCTTCCTCCAAAAGAGATTCCAGGTCAGAAAGGATGGCTTCCTTATCCTCCGGCTTTGCCACCAGGGCAAAGTCGTGTTTGTTCATGCTGATGAATTTTAAGGAAAAACGACCGGTCAGCTCTTTTTCCAAAAGAGCGGCAAAGGAAATATCGTCAGCGCCGGACTGCTTCTGAAGCGCCAGAGCCAGAGTCATGTAATAAGGATATTTTTCTTCCAAGGAGGCAAGAATATCTTCATCTAACGAGGCACCGCCGCTTAACAGGTAATAAAGAGCAATCCGTTCCGGAATCCGCTCAGTGACCTCCGTGTTCTGATTCAGGGAATTGATTTCCAGCAAAAGCTCATGGATCTGGTTCTCGATAATGGAAATCTCATTATCATTGGAATTGTTAAACTGTGAGGTAAAGCGCTTAAGAGGCATATAAACCTTCAGATTTAACAAAATTAAGAGCAACAAGCTGGCACACAGGATCACAAAAGCGATGCCCATGACCATGTACATATAATGAAGAGGGTACATCAGGGAATCATTGTTGATCAGCACCACACCGGTATAGGGATACAGGTTCATTTCAGCGCTGACACAGTAATATTTGGTGTCTTCTATGGTAATGAAATCGGAATCCTTCTTTAAAATCTGTGCAATCTGTTCTTCGGAAAGAGGCAGCTTTTCGTTGCAGATCAGGCATCTGCCGTCTTCCTGTATCACATATCCCAGAAAGTTACTTCCCAGGGTTTTATTGATATTGGCAAAGTTTGTCAGGTCGATCTGTACCGCAATATAGCCATGCCGATAGAGGTTTTTAACATACAGGGCACGGGAGGGGCTATATTGATAGAAACCGTCCGGCAGATCCCGGATGTTTGTTAAGGAGGTGTCATCGGATTTGTTTAGTACCAGCTTAATGAAGTTGTCTTCGTCAAAAAGAGAACCGTTGTCCCGGACGACCCTCTGGGTGGTGCGGGTATAAAGGAAAACAGTTTTGGCGTAAGGCAGGGACTGATACATTAAAGTGAGCTTGGCAGAGGCCTCCTGTGCATTGTCGAGAAAAAAAGCAGGATCGAGCTTGTCAGAGAGTGTATATACAATAGAAGGGTCCTTGATACAAAGAGTGAGGAGGGAATTTAAACGATGCATTTCCAGCTGAAAATCCTTATTTAATTTAGCTAGAGTGGTATTGGCAAGATTATAGCGTTCCCCGGCAAGCTGTCTTGCGTAAAGACCGCTGGTAGACACAAACAGAATCGTGAGAACCAACACCATAGTCAGATTGACATACAGTATGCTGCGCAGCATGCTTTTCTTTGATTTCATAAAATAGATCCTCCCTTATACAGATACTTCCCCTTAAAACCTTCCAAATAAAAAATGACAGAGATTTCGTCTGCACATTTTCATCTTAGCACAGTTACAAGGCGGTGAAAAGAAAAGCAGTGAAGGAATGATAATCACTTTTTAAAGTCATCATCAAAAATTAATATGAATGTTAAAAAATGAAATAATGACGAAAAAATGAGCGTTGAATGGCTTGCTATTGTGCGATATGTTCAAACCACAGCAAGCGAAAAACCAAGATGACTTACAAAATGACGAAACCACCAAAGCATTGAGAATGGAAAGGCGGAAAGTAAATGAAAAAGAAACAATCCAAAGTAGTGCATCAAAAAAGCTTCTGGAAACGGTGTGTGGAGTACAGGGCATTGATCCTGATGTCTCTGCCGGGACTGGCGGCAGTATTCATCTTTTCCTACATACCCATGTACGGAATCGTGATCGCATTTCAAAATTATAATCCGGTGGATGGCATGTTTGCCATGAACAACTGGGTAGGATTGAAATACTTCAAACAGTTTCTTTCCAATCCTTACTTGTTCCGGTTGATCAGAAATACACTGCTGTTAGGAATTTATACGCTGCTGTGGAGCTTCCCGGCGCCGATCATCTTCGCTCTTTTGATGGATCAGCTGACAAGCGCCAAGTTCAAAAAAGCGGTACAGTCCATTTCCTATATGCCATATTTCATTTCCACGGTGGTAATTGTAGGACTGGTAAAGAGCTTTTGCAGTGTGGACGGCGTCATCAATGTGATCAGGGAAGCTTTTGGTGGACAGGCCATTTCCTTTATGACAGATCCTAAGTACTTTAGGACCATCTTCATCGCCAGCAATATCTGGCAGGGACTTGGATGGGGGACTATCGTGTATCTGGCAGCGCTTTCCGCGGTAGATCCGCAGCTTCATGAGGCGGCAACGCTGGACGGAGCCAACAGATGGCAGAGGATCCGGTATGTATCCTGGCCGGCGATCATCCCTACCACCACCATTATGCTGATCCTGGAAAGCGGAAAGATCATTTCCTCTGATTTTACCAAGGTATTGCTTCTTTACAATGAGTCCACCTATGAGACAGCGGATATCATCGGTACCTATGTTTACAGAGAAGGTATCCTGGGCGGCAAGTTTGAATATACCACGGCAATCGGTCTTTTGACCTCATTATTATCCTTTGTAATGCTTTTGATAGCCAACTTCTTAAGTAAGAAGATCAGCGACAACAGTTTGTGGTAGGGAAAGTAAAGGAGGAGAAAAATGAGCAAGACGCAAGTAGTAAAGAAGAAAAGAATGAAAGTCAGTTTCAGTGACAGAATCTTTAATTTGATAAATATCTGTATCATGCTGGTGATCTCGGCGATCATGCTGGCACCGGTAATCCATGTGGTGTGTGTATCCTTTTCCGTGGGATCGGAAATCCAGAAGGGCGGCCTATTCTTATGGCCCCATGGATTTACCCTGGAAGGTTACAAGAAGGTGATGCAGGATGGCATGATCTTAAGGTCCTATTTAAACACCATTATTTATGCCATATCACATACGGCTCTGGTGATCATTTTGACGGCACTGACGGCTTACCCATTGACGATCAAGGAATTTCCGTTAAGGAAGGGTATCACCATTTTCATTACGATCACCATGTTCTTCAGCGGCGGTGCCATACCGACCTATTTGCTGATGAAGGAGATCCATCTGATCAACAATCCGTTGGTAATGATCATTCCCTTCGTGGTGACGGCTTACAATTTGATCCTGTTTAGAACCTTCTTTGAGGGCATTGATCCTTGTATGAGAGAATCGGCCAGAATCGACGGTGCAGGAGAGTTTCGTATCCTGATACAGATCATCATGCCGCTGTCTAAGGCGATCATTGCGGCAGTGTCCCTCTTTACCATAGTAGGAAAGTGGAATGACTGGTATTCCGCATTGATCTATTTAAACTCTGAGAAATACTATCCGGTGCAGATGATCCTCAGAAAGATCCTGTTTAATACCACCGTATTCAACAATATGGATCCTTCCGTGATGCAGATGTTTAGAAATAACACCATCACACCGGCCAATATCCAGATGGCAACTATCGTGATCATCATGCTACCGATCATGTGCATTTATCCCTTTATCCAGAAATACTTTGCTACCGGCGTTATGCTAGGAGGCGTGAAGGGGTAAGGAAAAGGGGACGTTCACCGTGCCGTTCGCAAAATGTGTACAATGGCAGAAACAAAAGTAGAAGCCAAAAACAATATATACTATAATATGACCAGGAGGTATCTTATGAAGAGAAAGAACATCACAAAGGCTGCAGCCATGGGGCTGTGTGCAGCAATGCTGTTGGCAGGCTGTGGATCCGCAGGAGGTAACAACGCTTCCGGAAACGCAAGCACAGGAACAACCGAAAAGACACAGGAGGCTTCCAAGGAAGCAGGCAGTGAAGAAGTAAAGTCCGAAAACCAGGAAGCATTGAAATTCAAGGTGACTACCGTATACTTTGGAGACAAGTCCCCGGAAGACACAGAGATTCAGAAAAAGTGGATCGAGCTGTGTGAAGAAAAGATGGGAAGACCTTTGGACATTACTTTTGAGTATATCCACACCGGTGACTACACAGAGAAGCTTCAGGTGATCAATGCAGGCGGAGATCTTCCGGATATATTGACCTTGTTCTACTCCAACACCAACACCGCAAAATTAATGGCGGATGAGTACGGCTCCAAGGGTCTTTACCTGGATCTGTCCAAGTACATGGATGAGATGCCCAATTACAAGGGATTTTTGGATAAGTATCCTAACAGCCAGAAGAATCTGTTCACACCGGAAGGCAGCATTTATGCAGGCTATAACTTAAATATCACGCCTACCGGTTCTGCTCATGGCGCAGAGTCTACCATGATGGCAGTAAAGAACAGCGTGTTAAAGGAACTGAACCTGAAGATTCCCACCACTTTGGATGAAGTATACGAAGTTGCCAAGGCTGTGAAGGAGGCAGGCGTATCCAAGTACCCCATCGTACAGCTGGAAGAGTGGCAGAATCCCGAGGATGTAATATTCCGCGCATACCATACTGCCGCAAACCGTTACTATGATGGCACCAAGTTCCAGTATGGTCCTGTATCTGATGATTATAAACTGGCTCTGGAATATTTGAATAAGATTTATACAGAGGGTCTGATCTCTCCCGATTACTTTACCTACACAACCGATATGGGAAATGCAGACTTAGAGTCCGGCACTGCAGTAATCCTGCCTTCCGCATGGGAAGGATATCCCGGCAACTGGGCAGTGGACAGACCGGACGAAGAGTGGGTGGCAGTACCCAATCCCACTTCCGATGCTTATCCCGATCAGGCATGGCAGTTTGAGAGAGAGTTTGCCAGCGAGTATGAGTTCAATCCCAAGTATGGCATGGTAATCTCCGCACAGTCTCCTGTAGCAGAAGAGCTTGTAAAATTTATGGATGTGCAGTATGACCAGGATGTGATCGATCTTTTGAACTGGGGCATTAAAGGAGAAACCTATGAAGAAACCGACGGCGCAAAGCATCTGACAGTTGACAAGAGCCAGTTTGCAGAGCTTGGAATGCCCATATCCTCTTCCGTTCGTTCAGGTATCTTCCCTCAGACACAGGACATGGATCTGTGGAGAATTGAAACCGCTGAAGCAGCTCCTATTTACTGGGATGGCGAGATCGTAAACGAGAAGCTGGTAGCTTTCTCCAGCCGTGTAATGAATGCTTCCAATACCTGCCCAAGAGACGGACAGCCTAACCCTTCCATTTCTGCAGACGAAGCAAGTGATTATGCAAACATCATGACTCCTGTTGAAACCTACGCAAAAGAGCAGAAGATCAAGTTCATCAAGGGTGAGCGTTCCTTTGACGACTGGGATAACTACATTACAGAGATCAACAAGATGGGTGATATCGAAGCTGCACTGGAAATTTACAACAGCAAATTGGACTAAGAAAAAAGTGCGAGGGGCGGCCGGCAACGGACGCCCCTTTTTCTCACAGTAGCTTTAGTGTGGATACATAATACAATGAGCGCAAGCGAGTCAACATGCTCGCATGATTGACGAGCGGCGAATGTCGATCATGTGCTGAACTTGCACATAATACAAGAAAGAATACCGGTAAAAAATCCGATCATGGAAAGAGAGGGGCAGGTATGGAAAAAAGGGCAGAAGAGATTTTAAATAAGCTGTTTTACGGAAAAGAAAATGATCCGTGTGCAGCTTCTGACAAAGAAAAAAACGTATTTAACATAGATATGCAGGAGTATTTAAAAAGGCATGATATTGTATTTTTATCTCCACAGGAGGGAGGATTTGAAGGGCTGCCTCTTGGAAACGGGGACATGGCAGCCATGGTATGGGCAGAAAAAGAAAGAGTAAAGCTGCAGATCAACAAAGCAGATCTGTGGACCCAGCCCCGGAAAGAGGCACCCATGCTGCTTCGCAGTGCGGCACAGATCGGACTGGACTTTGGATGCCCCATTTTTGACTCTGTTTTGCTGGAGGAATTTTGTATGAGATTATCTCCCGCAACAGGAACCCTGACCTTGCATGCTAAAACACCTTTTGGAAAGGCGAAGCTTAGCCTAAGGATGCTCCATGGAACCAATGCTATCCTAGGCAGCCTGCGCACGGAGGGCTGCAACAGTGTAAGAATAAGTCTGGAACGCTACGGCTCCAGGGCATTTCCCTTCTGGTATCATACGATCAGCACAGAGCCGGAGGCAGGACTCGGAAATGCTAATGTAACGGTAGAACCGGGCAAGATCTCTCTGGCAGAAGGCTTCTTTGGGGAAAAGGATAAGGCAGTGAATGTGTCCGTCTTTCTAAAGGAGGAAAGCTCCCCAAAAGACATAGAGGCCATGGCGGAAAATGCAAAGAGCGGGGAAGCCAAAGAAACGGAAAATAAGGCGGCGGGAACCGAGAAAGTAACCGTAGCTGCAAGAAAGGTGCATCAACGAAGGGCAGAGCTTGAAGTGTATGCCTCCCATATTTTGGATGCTTCAGATCAGCAGTGTGCATCGGAAGCTTCCCCGGAAAAAGAGGTTGGGGAGGCTAAGGAAACTGCCGGAGTGACATTTGAATTTTTCATCTGCTGTGGAAGCGGAGAGACCAAAGAAAGTGCTATAAAGGCCTGCGGAGCAGTGGAAAAAACCTGCCGTGAGAATTTAAAAGACCTTCTTTTGGGAACAGAAAAGTATTGGAAATCATTCTGGAATGATACCAGAATGGTGATGGAGCAGCAGGATGCAACCTGGGACTATGTGGAAAACCTGTATGTGATCCAGAAATATATGATGGCATGCGGTTGCGGTCCGGATTATCCCATGACCTTTAACGGAGGCACCTTCACCTGGAACGGGGATATCAGGCAGTGGGGAAATCCTCATCACTGGAACACTCATATGGTTTACAACGGCACACCGGATACTATGGACCGCCCGGAAATGATGGAAGGGTATCTTAAGGCTTACTGGAATATCTTTCCTAAGGCTGCGGAATTTTCTACAAAAAGAGGTGCACCGGGAGGTATCCTGATCAGTGAGATGCATGATTTTGCCGGACGAATGCTGGCTTATCCCGGAGCATTGACACCTGCCTCCCACATTGCTCTTTTGTTCTGGGATCACTATCTGTATGAGACGGATGAAACCTTTTTGAAGGAAAGAGCTTATCCTTTTATGAAAGCGGCAGCAGAGTTTTATCTGCAATATGCCAAGGAAGAGGATGGAGTATTCCATATTTATCCGGCCGGAGTGTACGAGTGTGAGTTCGGTGAGGATTTTCAGGATACGGCACCGGATCTAAGCGCAGTGAGAGCCCTGTTCCCGGCCTGCATCAGGGCGGCGGAAATCCTTCACACAGATGCCGACAAATGCGCTCAGTGGAAGGACTTTTTGGACCGTCTGGCTCCTTATACTTTCAGGATCAATAAAAGAGGAGAAGAGGTTCTGGCAGTGGGGAAGGATAAAGAAGGAAAAGCAGCGGATTTTCAGGAACAGAATGTAACCTTTATGAGAAACTGTGCTCATGTATACCCCTGGAAGGTGACAGGAATTGCAGATAAAGGTGACAGACTGTATGAGGCGGCCTGCCATGCACTGCCGGATTACAGACCTACCGCAGTGGCAATCTCTCCCACACCTGTAGTATATGCAAGATTGGGCTTTGGAGGAAAGGAAATTTGGAAATATCTGACGGATACGGTTCGCCAGCTTCAACATTTCCCTCAGGGGCTGTATTATAATCTGGATCACTGGAGCCAGTATTCTAGGTATTTTGACAGAGAAAAGACCTTTATCAAGGGGCAGAGAGACTATATCTATGATGCCCAGTGCCGCTATGGGGATATCGAAGCAGGAGAGCAGAAAACCACCCTTCCCATGGAACCCTTTGTACAGTGCGGCTTTGAAACCCCTGCCATACTGATGATGAGCCTTCACGAAAGTGCTATGCAAAGCACGGATGGTCTGATCAGACCCTTCCCGGTGGAGGATCTGTTTGGAAATTGCGGTTTTATCTTGAAAGCCAGAGGAGGTTTTTTGGTTTCCGCTCTTTTACGGAACGGCAAAGCGGTTCCTGCTTTGCGGATCGTCAGTAAGAAGGGAAATAAGTGCCTGGTAGATTTGGAGAAGCTTGGAGGAGAAGCATGGTTATTTGAGGTAGAAGGTACCTTGCAGGAGAAAGAAGATAGAGAGAAAAAGAAAGACCGGATAAGAAAGGTGGGGGATTTCCAAAAAATAGCAGAGTTTTCCACAGTACCGGGAGGAGAGTATCTGATACTCGGAAAAAAGACAGAGCAGACGGAGGAGCTTTGTCATTTGGGAAACTTTGCATTGCCTAAGAGACCTAACCGGAATTACAAACGATACCATGAAGCCAGCATAGGCAGAGAGAATCAGTTTGGCAGAAAGATAGTTGATTAAAGGGAAGAGAACAGATGGAAAATAAAACGTATTACTTCAGCAGTAAGGGACATTTCGGTGGAGATGGAAGTAAGGAAAGTCCTTTTTGCAATCTTCATGAAGCGGAAAAATTAGATATTCATCCGGGAGACAGTCTTCTGTTGGAAAGAGGCTCTGTGTTTGAAAGACAGTGGCTGCATTTGCATGACCATGTGGGAACCAAGGAGCGACCCATTGTGGTAGGCTGCTACGGAGAAGGAGCCCTTCCGGTGATCCGTACAGAGGGTCTTGGGTTGTGGTATCAGGATTATGGAACAAAATTAGATTCGTCCTGCCATGTATGGAAGGGATATGTATCCTCCGCAGTGCTTCTTTATGACTGCGCCAACATCCGGGTAGAGAATCTGGAAATCACCAATGAACCAGAGATTTTCGGAGAGCGTTACGATCAGGGAGACAAGATGAACCGTACCGGTGTGGCAGTGGTGGCACAAAACGGCAGTACACTGGAGAATATCACGCTCACCGGGCTTTACATCCACGGAGTGAAGGGCAATGTGTATGACAAGCACATGAATAACGGAGGCATCTATTGTACCGCCTTAAAGCCAAAGAAGGAGGATGGAGAGATAGCCAGATATCACAGGCTGAGAATTGAAAAGTGCAGGGTGGAAAACTGCAGCAGGTGGGGTATAGCCGCAGGCTACAGCTATACGCACAGTCACTTTACCACAGCGAAGCTTCCGGAGACGATCGTGAAAACCTATGGACACACAGAGGTAGTGATAGAACACAATCTGGTAAAAAACATTGGCGGCGACGGAATCACAGTTATGTATTGCTTTCAGCCACTGGTACAATATAATGTATCTGAGAAGGCGGCAATGGAGATCAATGACAAAATATATACCGAGGCCGGTGCGCGGCAGGGAAAAACAGCAGCGGCTATCTGGCCATGGAAATGTAAGGATGCTTTGTTCCAGTATAATGAGGCTTACCATACCTGTGACAATCAGGACGGACAGGCCTGGGACGCAGATTCCGGGGACGGCACTGTCTATCAGTACAATTACAGCTATGGCAATGAGGGCGGGTGCGTGATGTTTTGCCTGGAGGAGAGTGTCAATAATGTTTTCCGGTATAACGTGAGTGTGTCAGAGAAAGGTGGCGTGATGAATCCGGCCAAGAATCCGGACGCCCATGTGTACGGAAATATTTTCGTGATGGCAGAAGGAGTACCTTTTATCCGTCATAATATGTCCGGCGGTCATATGCTTGTGGAGAACAATGTGATCATTAATACCGGAGAGGCCTGTGAAATGGACTGGCACCATCAGAGCGAATATTTTACTTATCGGCACAACCGGTATGTGGGCTATGAAAATGTGCCGAGGGAAGATGGAGAAGCGAAAGAAACAGAGCTGACAGAGCAGGAAAAGACGGCGCTGGAGGAATGCAAGGGTGCACAGAATATCAAAAAACTGCTTCAGGCTTTCGGACAATTACCCGGTATCGATAAAAGTGTGGAATGAAAATAAGGAATAGGAGAGGTAGGACAAAATGAAGGAAATCAAAGTAGGTTTTATCGGAATCGGGAGCAGGGGATGTTCCCTGCTTCGGGATGTGGTTCTGGCCCAGGGTGAAAAGGTGACTGCGGTATGTGACATCTACCGGGACAGATTAGAGGAGGGTGTAAAGTTTGTGGTGGATGCCGGACAGGAAAAGCAGTGGCAATGGAAGTGGGAGGAGCTTATTCCTTAAAACAGTGTTATGATCTGGTAGATACCTATGAAAGGACTAAGACACCCTTTATGTTTCTGGAAAACTGTTGCTTTGGCAGGGAAAACCGCCATTACAGGCTGCGTAACTATCTGAACAGAAACTGCGAAAATTATCCCACACATGATCTGGGTCCCATAGCCAGAATCCTGAAGATCAATCATGGAAACCGTATGATGCATTTATCCTCTGTGTCCAGCAAGGCAGCAGGTCTGCATGAGTATATTTTAAGCCATAAGGCAGAGGATGAGACCATCGTGCTGACACTTGATACCACATTGCCCCGCTATTACAGCAGAAATTTTACCGTGCGGGGAACCAAGGGTATGTACGAGGAAGCCACCGATTCCGTATTCTTGGACAGGGAAGAGGATATCGCTCATGATTTTGACTGGCGTAAAAAATGTAATGGGAATGCAGAACAATATGAGGAAGCTTATGATCATCCTGTGTGGAAGGAATATCTGGAAAGAGGTGTCAAGGGAACCCATGACGGTATGGACTGGCTGGAATTTTGGAGCTTCTTTAAAGCACTAAGAGAAGGAGAACCGATGCCTGTAGATGTCTACGATGCAGCCAGCTGGATGGCCATCACCCAGCTTTCTGAAATGTCCATTCAAAAAGGCGGTGCCGTAGTGGATATCCCGGACTTTACCAATGGAAAATGGATGAAGCTTTAAAAATAAAACCAAACATAAAACTTCCTTTTGGGGGAAGGATATATGGGTAAAAATCAACATGTAACACCTCATCCAAGTGGTGGTTGGCAAGTAAAAGGAGCAGGAAATACTAGAGCAGCAAAAATATGATTTAGCTGATTTGGAAAAAGATATAATATCTACAATAACCAAATACAATGAGCAACCATTTGATAGAAAAGGTGCAGAACAGAAGGTTATTGAAAATAATCTGAAATATCCGGACATATCAACTGCAATAAAAATGGTTCCGGGAATAAATGTAATTCCTTTTTCTGAAGTTTCTGATGAGGGTGTCCGGGATAATTTGAAAATGCAGATTGAAGCTATGTGCTTTAAAGAGTATAACCTTATTAAGAGTTGATTTTAGTTTTATTGAAAGAAAGTGAGATGAGTATCTTGGAAAAATCTTTTGAACTTTCACAATTTGATGAATACAGAGAAGACAACAGAAGAGAAGTAAAAAAAGCAGATGGTGGCTTGCCTGTTTCTTTGTGGGACACCTATTCTTCCTTTGCAAACTGTTATGGTGGAGTGATTATTCTTGGTGTCAAAGAAAATAAAGATGGTAGTTGGAGAACTACCGGACTCCAGAATGCATCTAAGCTACGCAAGGAATTTTGGGATAATATGAACAATCCCAAGAAGGTAAGTATTAATCTACTGTCTGAAGATGATGTGCAGACCTATGAAGTTGGTGATAACAAGGATGTCATCATGGTTATTTATGTGCCGATGGCAAAGCGTGAGCAGAAGCCGGTATACATTAATAATGATATTTTTAATGGTACATTCCGCAGAAATTATGAGGGCGATTATCATTGTACCCGGTTGCAGGTAAAGACGATGCTTCGTGATCAGACTGAGCGTACCATGGATATGGAAGTGCTGGACAAGGTTCCTATGGAAGATTTGAATTATGATACCATCCATGGATATCGTAACAGCCATCGTTCTTTAAAAGAGGGACATCCGTTTGAACGTCTGAGCGATCATGAATATTTGCGAAGTATTGGTGCCGCTGCAATTTCTGAGGAAGATGGACAGTTACATCCTACGGCAGCAGGCATACTGATGTTTGGGGATGAGTATAACATTGTGCGTCATTTCCCTGAGTATTTCTTGGATTATAGGGAAGAGTTAGACCCTACCACGCGTTGGAGTGACAGATTACAGTCCAGCTCCGGTGAATGGTCCGGAAATGTGTGCGACTTCTATTTTAGGGTTTATAACAAAATTATTAAAGATGTTAAGGTGCCATTCAAAATGTCCGGTGGCGAGCGTGTTGACGATACACCGGTACACAAGGCAATTCGTGAAGCATTGGCAAATTGTCTGATTAATGCAGACTATCACGGTTTGCGAGGCGTTGTTATCCGAAAAGAGCCGGACAAGCTGGTTTTGGCAAATCCCGGTTATATCAGAACGGGTAAAAAGCAGATGCGTCTTGGTGGTGAATCCGATCCGCGAAACAAGGCTCTTATGAAGATGTTTAATCTTATCAATATCGGAGAACGTGCCGGAAGCGGTGTGCCGAATATCTTTAATGTTTGGGCAGATGAAGGCTGGGAAGAACCGGTAATTGAGGAGAGATTTGATCCGGATAGAACGATACTGTCGCTTTCTTTTAAGAAAAAAGTGGCGGAAAAAAGTGACAGAAAAAAAGTGGCGGAAAAAAGTGGCGAAAAAAAAGTGACGAAAAAAACGCAAGAAAAGTACGATGCTATTTTGAATGCCATGCAACCTGATATTTGGTATAAAGCTTCTGAATTTGAAACTGTAGCTGGTGTCAAAGAATCAAGAATTAAAGTGCTACTTAAGGATATGTTGGAGCAAGGCTTGATTGAAAGTACTGGTAGTACTAAGGGGAAGATGTATAAGAAAATTAATGTGAATTAATTTTTCTATAATTTTCTAATCAAACATATTTAGGTCATATTTAGGGCACACTACCGTGCCAGATATTTCAATATCAGAACTTGGTTTGGACAATCATACTACTCTCGCCTTGCTAGCCACTTAATTGTACTGCTCGTAACACGAAGGATAAGCAAAAGCAGTAAAAAATAGTCAGAAAAGCATAAATAAACAAAGCTTTTACTGACTAAAATATACTGCCTATAAAGAGAGAAGGACTAGATAAGTACAGCTCCTTTAAATATGAAAGTTATAGATTCCTATATCAAAACCTATTTTCTTTCATGATTCAAAGGACAAAGATTCAGGACAGGAGAAACTGGCCAAGGAAGCTGACAGTAAAAAGTGGTAAGAAAAATTGACGAGAGAAACCGGGTAGGATATTGAGCAAATACAGCAGAAATGATAATATAAAATAGAGTTATGACAATAGGTAAGACGTAAGAAAGAAATAAATAAATACATTCAAGTCTGTTTAAATATATTCGAATACACTCAAATGCAAGCATTTAGGAGATTACTATGAGCATAAAGTTAAACTGGGCGGTTCTTGGAACGGGAGTTATTGCAAACCAGATGGCACAGGCACTGCAGAAAATGGGAAAACCGTTATATGCGGTAGGTAACAGAACCTACGAAAAGGCAGTAGAGTTTGCAAAGAGGTATGACATTCAGAAGGTGTATCTACAGATCGATGATATGTTTGAGGATGAGGCGGTGGATATCATTTATATCACAAGCCCTCATAATACCCATTATGGATTTATGAAAAAAGCACTGGAGCATGGAAAGCATCTCCTGGTGGAGAAATCTATTACCCTGAACAGCGAAGAGCTGGATGAGATGATCGCCCTTGCCAGAGAGAAGCATCTGATTCTGGCAGAGGCTATGACGATCTGGCATATGCCGATCTATAAAAAGCTTTGGGAGATTGTGGAAAGTGGTGAGCTTGGCAAAGTCCAGATGATCACCATGAACTTTGGAAGCTTTAAGGAATATGATATGAAGAACCGTTTCTTCAATATGAATCTGGCAGGGGGTGCTCTTCTGGATATTGGTGTTTATGCCCTTTCTATCGTGAGGAGCTTTATGACAGAGAAGCCTGCTGATATCGTGAGCCAGTGGAAAATGTCTCCGGCAGGGTCGGATGAGCAGGCGGCGATCCTTCTGAAGAATAAAGACGGACAGATGGCAACGGTTGCCCTTTCCCTGCATTCCAAGCAGCCAAAGCGTGCTATGATCAGCTGCGAAAAGGGATATATAGAAATCATGGAATACCCAAGAGCGGACAGGGCAGAGATCGTGGATGCAAGTACCGGTAAGAAGAAAGAAATCTCCTGCGGTAAGACCGAGGATGCACTTTTATATGAAATGACAGATATGGAAAGAGCTGTTGAGAGTGGGGATGAAACAGAAATGTATCTGAACTATACAAAGGATGTTATGGATATTATGACAGGACTCAGAAGGGAATGGGGACTTAAGTATCCAGAGGAGATGTGATGAAGATACAGGAACAGTTATTTGCACTGCAGGATAAGGAATACAGGGATTTTCAGAGTAAGCTGATTCCTGAAATTGACAGGGAAACGATCATAGGGATAAGAATACCTGCGATGAGAAAGCTGGTAAGGAGCTATGCAAAGGAGCAGGAGAGTAGAGAGTTTCTGCAGTGCCTGCCGCATACCTATTATGATGAAAACATACTGCACGCACTGTTGGTTTCGGATATAAACGATTATCAGGAATGTGTAGAGGCAGTAGACAGATTCCTGCCTTTTGTGGATAACTGGGCAGTCTGCGATATTTTCTCCCCAAGGGTATTTAAAAAGAACAGAGAAGATCTGATAGACAGGATCAGAAAATGGTCCGCATCCAGAGAACCTTATACGTGCCGGTTTGGCATGAAAATGCTGATGACGCATTTCCTTGAGGGGGATTTCAGAGAGGAGTATCTGGAGATACCGGCCGGCGTTCATTCTGATGAATACTATGTGAATATGATGACAGCCTGGTTTTTTGCAACAGCACTTGCCAGACAGTGGGAAAAAACCGTTCCCTATATAGAAGAAAAAAGACTGGACCGGTGGGTGCAGAATAAGACGATACAGAAGGCAAGGGAGAGTTACAGGATTACGGATGAGCAAAAGGAATATTTGAAAAAGTACAGGATATAGGCGGGAGCACTACAGGAGAGGCATTTGCAAGTTCAACACCAACAGATCTGTGCAGAAGCTGGGAAGAACGTTCCTGAAAGAGTGTTATATTTTATATTGTATTTTTATATTTTTCTTGACGGAAGTCGAGGAAGAAACTAGAATGGAATTTGTAAGTGAAGTTAAGACAAAGGAGCGATGACAAATGAAAAAAATTGAAGAAATGATAAAGAACAGACCGATAGCGAAGAAGCTCAGTCTTATATTCCGATTTATATTGATCGCATATCTTATGCTGGCAGCAATTGGATTTGTAGGTATGATTCAGGCTAAGAATTATGCAGGAATGGCGATCATTTTCGTGATTGTTTTGGTGAGCATCTGGTTTAACAATGTGCGGTTACAGAGTATTCTGAGTAAAACGCTGGTCGAACCGATCAAAAATCTGGTTGTAGCATCCGAGAAAATTGCTTCCGGTGATTTTGAAATAGGAGTTCCCTATGAGGCCGAGGATGAGCTGGGAGAACTGTCAAACAGTTTTGAAACAGCAGCAGGGGTTCTTGATAAGGTTGTTCTTGATCTGTATAGTATTGTCAGACAGTTTTCTGATGGAAATTTTGATGTACAAAGCTCCTGTCCGGATGCTTATGTAGGAAAGTTGCGCAGCGTTTTGGATGAACTGAATGAAATGGTTGATAAGGTAAGCTCTACGATGCACGGTATTCAGGATTCTTCTGAGCAGGTATCTGCAGGCAGTAACCAGCTTGCCGAGAGTGCACAGGATATTGCTGAGGGGGCTACCAATCAGGCGGCAGCAGTTGAAGAACTGGTAGCAACCGTTGATGAGGTAACCAATCAGGTATTAGAGAACACCAAATCTACTGATATTGTACACAATAAAGCCAATCAGGTAGGGGTAGAGGCTGCTAACAGCCAGAAGAAGATGGATGAGCTTGTTGATGCTATGAAGAAGATCAACGTCACTACCCAGAATATCGAAAAGATCATTGCTGACATTGAGAATATCGCATCTCAGACCAATCTCCTTTCCCTGAATGCTTCTATCGAGGCAGCACGTGCAGGAGAGGCAGGACGTGGATTTGCAGTAGTAGCTGATCAGATCAGACAGCTGGCGGAAGAAAGTGCAAACTCTGCAGTAGAATCCAAGAGACTGATTGAAGAGTCATTAAGTGAGGTTGAGGTTGGTAATAAAGTTACCAAGGAAACTGGTGATGCTATGAAGGAGGTTATGGATGAGCTTGATAAGATCATTCAGGAGGTTGCCAATATCAGGACTGCATCTGACAGACAGGCTGTATCTGTTAAGGAGATCCGTAAGGGCGTAGAGGATATCAATGATGTTATCCAGTCTAACTCAGCAGCAGCGCAGGAAACCTCAGCGACCAGTGAAGAGCTTTCCGCATCAGCAGCTACATTAAATGAACTGCTTGGTAAATTTAAGCTTCGTGCTTAATGAAAGATAAAATAAGATGGAGAGACCTGGAGAGATCCGGGTCTTTCTTTTTGCCTGCAGAATGAACTGGTTGATATTCAGAAATGAAAAATATTCAGTGACCTTGATGTGGGTGGAAAGCATATCCGGAACAGAGAGAATTTTTTACATCGGGAGAGGATAGATTCCACGAAAGAGAGAGCAGTTCTCCCGACCGTAGGTTGATTCTGTGACTGGCAACCGCTATGCTGACAGTGGTAGAAGCAGAAAGAGAGGAAAAGCAGATGGATCAGAAAATGATAGGAAGCTTTATTGCAAAGCTAAGAAAAGAAAAGGGAATGACACAGAAGGAGCTTGCAGAAAGGCTGTGTGTCAGTGACAAGACAGTTTCGAAGTGGGAATGTGGTAACAGCTTGCCTGAGATCACTTTGCTTGGGACTCTCTGTGAAGCACTGGACAGTAATGTCAATGAATTGCTGTCTGGAGAAAAGATTGCGGATACGGAGTATTCGAAGAAAGCGGAGGAAAATATGATGAATTTGATGGCAGACAGCAAAAAGAATGGAAAAATGGAATTTATTCTGGGAGTGATACTGGCAGTCGTACTGCTTGCACTGTTGGGATTTGGTGTACAGAGCTTTGGTGGCGGAACCGGTGTTAAGATCGGATATTATATCGATGTGTTAAGCTTTCTTTTCCTGGCGCTGGGATGTCTTGCCTTTGGCATGATCGCAGGGGAGAAATCGGTGATGGGATTCCTGAAGGTAACGGAGAAGCTGGTGATCCCACTTGGCGTGATCGAAACGCTGATCCAGATGCTGTATGTTCTGTATCAGCTGGACGATATGGCATATCTTGGTCCTAACATTGCAGTGGCGATGATAACGATTCTATATGCACTTATCATTTACGTGGTAGTAAGACTGATCAGGTTCCGGAAAGAGGGATAGGGTGTATGCTGACAAGATCTGCTTGATGAAAGAACTTCAATGACTTATAATCCTTGTTGAAGTTCTTTTTTGATGTACAGGAAAGTTGATTGAGAAAGATAATTTCTGTTCTGTCATACAAAAAGCAGAAGAGGTGAAAATAATGATAACCATAGATCTGATTACAGGTTTTTTAGGATCCGGTAAAACAACCTTTATCAAAAAATATGCCAGGTATCTGATAGATCAGGGATTGAAGATCGGCATTTTGGAAAATGATTTTGGAGCAGTAAATGTAGACATGCTGCTTTTGCAGGAGCTTTTGGGAGAGCAGTGTGATCTGGAAATGGTATCCGGTGGGTGTGACAAGGACTGCCATATCAGAAGATTCAAGACCAAGCTGATCGCCATGGGAATGAGTGGATATGACAGAGTGATCGTAGAACCGTCCGGTATTTTTGATGTGGATGAGTTCTTTGATTCTCTTCGGGAGGATCCGCTGGATCAGTGGTATGAGATCGGAAATGTGATCACGATCGTAGATGCCCTGTTAAATCCGCAGCTTTCCGAGGAGTCAGATTATCTGCTGGCTTCTGAGGTGGCTGATGCCGGAAAGATTATCATAAGCCATGTGGATGAGGCAAGTAGTGAGCAGATCGATGGAACAGTGCAGCATCTGAATGAGGCGCTCAGGAAGATCAAGTGTAAAAGACAACTGACCAAGGAAGATGTAATCGCTGAAAATATGGAGCAGCTTTCTGAAAAGGCACTGGATGCTGTTTCGCATTGTGGCTATAAAACGGAAAGCTACTGTAAGCTGGATACAGGGGATTACAAGGGATTTGATTCTGTTTATTTTATGAATGCAGAGATTTCGGAGGAGAAGCTTAAGGAAGCAGCCGGGAAGATCCTTTCAGTTCCGGCCTGTGGCAACGTATTCCGTATGAAGGGATTTATCAGGAAGGGCAGTGGATGGCTGCAGCTGAATGCCACACGTAGCGTGATCGAACTGAAGCCGATCGGAACCGGACAGGAGGTTCTTATTGTGATCGGTGAAAATCTGAATGCGGAAGTTATCAGCGATATTCTTGGAGCGAAGCCTGCTGTATAGGAATGTATAGGAAAAGAAAGGAAGATACAGATGATTAAGATATTAGAGGCACTTCTGCCGGTTCTTCTGATGATGGAACTTGGTGCCTTTTGTAATGCCAGAGGCTGGCAACATTCAGTCTGCAGACTTTTTGTGAAAACGGAGGAAGGGTCTACTTATATTGCAACGACCAATTCGCTGTACTGTTTTATCAGCATTGCTGTTTATGCTATAGCGGCATATCTGCTTTGATAAGTAATTATGTAACAGTTTACAAAAGAGGTTTATTATATTATGAAAAAGAAAGCACTGAAGGCAGCATTTCCCTATACGCTGCCTATTTGTATCGGATTTTTATTTCTGGGGATATCCTATGGATTTCTGATGAGAAGCAAAGGATTTTCAGCCTGGTATCCCTTCTTTATGAGTATGTTTATTTTTGCCGGTTCCATGGAATTTGTAACTGCATCCCTGTTGGTGTCGGCATTTAATCCAGCGGCAGCCTTTTTTATGGCGCTGATGGTCAATGCAAGGCATCTTTTTTATGGGATTTCCATGCTGGACAAGTTCAGGAATACCGGAGCAAAGAAGTTTTATCTGATCTTTGGCATGTGTGATGAAAGCTTTTCCATCAATTGTAATGTGGAGCCGCCAGAGGGTGTGGACCGGGGATGGTTCATGTTCATTGTAACACTACTGAATCAGATCTACTGGGTATTTGGAGCAACACTTGGGGCACTGCTTGGCTATGTGATCCATTTTGATACGACAGGGATAGAATTTGTCATGACAGCACTGTTTGTGGTGATGTTTGTGGATCAGTGGAGGGAGACGGACAATCATATCCCGGCACTGACAGGAGTCCTCTGTTCTGTTCTCTGTCTGCTTCTGTTTGGCAGTGAATATTTCATTGTGCCGGCCATGGTACTGATTGTCATCTGCTTTGCAGGAATGAAGAAAAAATTATATAAGAAGGAGGCAGAGAAATGACAACACTGCAGAAAATTATCACAATTATCTGTGTCATTCTCGGAACCATGGTGACGCGTTTCCTGCCTTTTCTTATTTTCCCAGAGGGAAAGGAGCCGCCGGGGCTTGTAAAATATCTGGGAACGGTGCTTCCATATGCCGTGATGGGACTGCTTGTGGTATTTTGCCTGAAGGATGTTCCCAGGAGCAGAACCTTTGGAATTCCGGAAGCGATTGCTATTCTGGAAGTTGTGGCATTGCACCTGTGGAAAAAGAATATGTTTCTGAGTATTGCAGGCGGCACCATTCTTTATATGGTACTGGTACAGACTGTTTTTCACTGAAAAGGAGAAGTTTTATATGAGTACAATGAACACATATACGGGGAAACAGTTTGATCCCATGAAAATGACAGAGGAGGATGTAAGCCTCCGGGACATTGCCCATGCCTTAAGTCTGCTTTGCCGGGGCGGCGGACAGGTGACCTACTTCTATTCGGTAGGACAGCACAGTGTGAACTGTGCCAGAGAGGCAAAGGCACGTGGATGGTCAGGCAGACTGGTGCTTGCCTGTCTTCTGCATGATGCCAGTGAGGCTTACCTTTCTGATATTATCAGGCCGGTGAAGGAGCATCTGCAGGGATATCGTGAGATCGAATCGCGGATCATGCAGGTGATTTTTGAAAAATTTGGTCTTGGTGATCTGACAGCAGAAGAGAACCGGTGCTGGAAGCAGATTGATAATGAAATGCTCAGCAATGAGATGCCGGCTATGCTAAATGGAAGGATGCCCATAGAAAAGGTAGCAATCTGCTCGGAGCCGGATCTTGCAGAGCATCCGTTTCGGGAAGTAGAGGAGGAATTTTACTCCATGGCAGAAGAATTGCTTTCTCGCAGGGAATAGAAAATGAAATTCTGATCCATAATATCATTGTAAAAATAGGTGAAGGAGTGGAATGCAATGATATTAAAGGAAAAAGAAAGAGCAGCGATCGAAGATCTGCAGACACAGGAAAAAAGCTGTGTGGAAAAGTATGGAAAATATGCAAAGGAAGCCAAAGACCCGGAGCTGAAGAACCTCTTTTCCAGACTACAAAAGGAGGAGCAGAAGCACTATGATTCCCTTTCGCAGGTACTGAATGGCAGTGTGCCGGACTGCGACTGCAATGACAGTCAGGGAAGGGATTACACACCCAAGGCGGCATATTCATCCATGAGCAGCAATGCTGACAAAGAGCATGATGCATTTCTGGCTACTGACTGTATTGGCACGGAGAAGCTGGTATCTGGAGAATATAATACAGATGTATTTGTCTTTGGGGAGAGTAAGATCAGAAAACTGCTGGCCGATATCCAGATCGAAGAGCAGAATCATGCGGAGATGCTGTTCAAATACAAGATGGCAAATGGAATGGCATAAAGAGAAAAGCTCTTCTGCAAAAAGAAGAGGGCTGTCAGATAGGTAAATTTACCTGGACGACAGCCCTGTTTTATACCTGCTTTTACGTCATTTCTTCCGCTTTTTGTTCCTAATTTGTTGGTGGTTCAATGATAAGATTGTTATTATATTACGGTTTACAGGCTGAAACATGTCTGATATAATGCTAATTAAGGAAAGTCAGAGAGCAAAGGTGGCACCCTCTAATATGGAGGGGCTAATCCCTCCAGACGAAAGAAAGGAGGGCGATGCCAATGGTTACATATTCAGAGCTTATAGAGTTCAGTATGTTCATTGTTACCCTTATTGGATTGTGTTATGCAATCTTCAAAGGTAGAAAATAGCCGCCAACTACTCGCACTAGTTGACGGCTTGGTATAAAAGCTAAACTATAGAGGGTAGGTCGCTTCTCTGGCTTTTTCCTCTACTCAAGGATAGCATATAAATCAGAAAAAAGCAAGAATAGTTCAGCCTGTTCTGATACCATCCGGTTTTAAACCAGCTTTACATAAACAGCGGTTCCACCGTCTACAGAAACACCACCTTTTTCAAGGACAGCATTGCCGCCAACCGTAGTCAGGATCTCACCGGCAGCGTCAGGAACAAAGGCAGGCTTCCCGGCAGGATTGATGATCACAAGGATGGTTTCTTCCCCGCAGCTTCTCTGGTAAACCATAGGATAGTCATCCTTCAGGAATGTAACGGCAGCCTTGCTCTGCAGTGCAGGATGCGCCATACGAAGAGCGATCAGATGTTTTACGGTGCTGCGGAGGGAAGAGGTGTCGTTCATCTGGCTTTCCGCATCCGGACGGTCTTTGCTTTCATCCTGCTTAATATAAAGCTTTTCTGCTGCGGCAGTGGAGAAACCGGCACTAGTCATCTTATTCCACTGCATGGGGGAACGGGAACCGGTACGCTCATAGCCGCCTTCAACAGAAGTCAGCCCTTCCACATAACGCATACCGATCTCATCACCATAGTAAATAAAAGGTGCGCCCGGCATAGAAAGGAGGAACGCAAAAGCAATTTTCATTTCCTCCGGATCCAGCCGTCTTGCCATTCTGTCCATATCATGATTACCGGAAGGAATACAGATCAGTCCTTTTCCATTTGTCTTTTCATAGTTACCCTGATAGGTTTTAATAAACTCTCTGGCACTGCCAAGTCCCCTTCTTGAAAAATAAGGCTCCTCACAGCGGAAAAGATCATTGTAATGGGAAGGACCAAAGTGAAGCAGAAAGTCCATATGGAAGCCGCCGATCAGGCTCTTGTCAGGTTCGCCCCATTCGCTGACCATGGCAGCCATAGGAAATTCTTCATTTAAAAAGGTACGGATATCCTGCCAGAGTGCAATCGTACCCTTGCCGTCTTCATCATTTTTGACAAGGGAGCCGGCCATATCCACACGGAAGCCGTCACAGCCCATGGAAAGCCAGAAGCGCATGATATTTTTCAGCTCTTCCCGGGTGGAAAGAGGACCCTCATCATTCATGGACTGCTGCCATTTTTTATCCGGATCCGGCTTGTAGAAGCCGTAGTTCAGGGCAGGCTGATGGGAGAAGAAGTTGACGATACAGGAACCGTCACGGGGAGAGATGCCACGGATACAGCCCATATTGTCAGGGGATTCCCAGACGCTGTCTGTCCATACATAGCGGTCTGTATAGGCATTCTTTTCTGCCTTCATGGATTCCTGAAACCACTTACAGGTAACAGCAGTATGACCGGGAACCAGATCCAGGATCACATGCATATCGCGCTTATGGGCCTCGGCAAACAGATTTGCCAGATCTTCATTGGTACCATAACGGGGTGCTACAGTATAATAATCCTCTACATCATAACCGGCATCGCCAAAAGGGGACTGGAAGCAGGGATTCAGCCAGAGTGCTGTGCATCCAAGTTCTTTGATATAGTCCAGCTTACTGATGATACCGTTGATATCACCGATACCATCGGCATTGGTATCGCAGAAAGACTGGGGATAGATTTCATAAAAAACAGCATTGTCAAGCCATGCGGGCTGTTTTACAGTTGTGCTCATGAGAGATTCCTCCTATGCTTAAAAATAGTGTTTCCGTTTTCGTGGAAAATGTGTTTCGACCGAACTGGAAAAAGAAGTTGTTTCTTTTTCCTTATAACGATACAATACTATTAGAAAAGGAATTATTCAACTGAAATTCTATGAAAAACTGGTATGATTCTACTGCGGATATCCCAAAAAAGATTTCATCACATTGCAGAACAAACAAAAGCAGGATGACAGAAAGCAGATATGGAAAAAGAGAAGAGAGTACACAGTTCAATATTGATCCCCTACAGTTATTACTCCAGCCGGATCCCGGATTACTTTCCCTTTGTGCCCCTGCACTGGCACAGGGAATGGGAGCTGAATGTGATCACAGAAGGAAATGGTGTGGTACGTCTTGGGGAAAAGGAAACAGAGGCAAAGGCTGGTGATATCGTGCTGATCCAGCCAGAATTGTTGCATGCCATTACCACTGATGACAGACTGTTCTATGACACCGTGGTGTTTAGTAGTGATATGTTCGGAAACGGGGAGGACCGGAGTTACCGAAAGATGGTGCATCCTCTTTGCCTTGGCAGGGCCTGCCTGCAGATCGCTGAGGAGAAAAATGTTTGTTACAAGGAAATCAGAGAATGTGCAGATACTGTGATCTGCTGCGCAAGAGAGAATAGTGCGGAGGCAGATCTTCTGATGAAAGGAGAACTTCTGCGACTTTTATGGTTCTTTTATGAAGGTGACCTGGTGTCCGGAAACAGGGAGCCTGTGCAGAACGGGGAGATCAAGGCGGCCATTGATTATATGTCGATCCACTATGCTGAAAATATTACCATTGCAGATCTGGCAGGACAGGTGAATTTAAGCCAGAGCTACTTTATGCAGAAATTCCGGGAGATGGCGGGCATGGGAGCAGCAGAGTACCTGAACAGACTGCGGATCCAAAAGGCCTGCGAAGAGATCCTTTCTGGCAGCAGCATCTCCGGGGCGGCTTTCGACTGCGGATTCCGGAACCTTTCCAATTTCAACAGACAGTTCCGTATGATGGTAGGGTGTACCCCGAGGGAATACAGGGGAAGAAATGTGGCAGAAGAAACCTGAGGAAAACCAAAATCAGCAGAAAACCGGTTCCAGGAAAGCAGACAGCAATGGTAGCAGTCAGTGCGCCTGCAAAACCACCCATCTGCTAACCAAGATAAGTAGCACTGTTGTCTGCCATGGGGGCGGTGTGGATTTTGAAATTGCAGTCATGGTAAGAAAATCTTCCCTTGAGATCCATTTCCTGCGGATGACAAACTCATTTTCCAGAAGGGCAAGCATGGCATAACCGCCGCCAAAGGTAAAGAGCCCGATCTTAAAAAAGCTTCCAAATAAAATTCTCAGTTTTTTCATAAAAAGCAAGCAGAATGCAACTGACCGGAGGAAAATGCAACACAGGCGGATCCGGGTTTCCTTTTTCTTTTCCTGTGGTATGCTCACAGAACAGGAAGATATTAAACGCAGGAAAAGGAGAGAAAAAGGTGGACCGATTACTGATTCTGACATTTTGCATTTCACAGATCATAAAGGGGATCCTGTTTCCGGATTTTGAGCCGTTGCCGGTAACAGGGGAGCATATCGTAGAAACAGCAGAAGAAACATGGGTGGATAAAGATCGGCTGGAAACATATACGGATACCGGAGAAAACCGGTCGGTGACCATAAAGATCTGGTATCCGAAGGAGGAGGGCAGTTATCCCCTTGTGGTGTTTTCCCATGGAGCAGGGGGCGTACTGGAAAGCAACGCTTCCACCTGTGAAAATCTGGCCAGTCACGGGTATGTGGCGGTAGCCATTGCTCATCCCTATCAGGCTGCTTATGTCAGGAATGTAAATGGAAAGATAACACCTATTGATGCAACATTTATGGAGCAGATCATGACAGGAGGGAATGCAGAAACGGGAAACCCTGGTAAGACAGCAGAGTCTGACAGGAAAACTTCAGAGGAAGAAAAAGAAAGGCAGCTTTATGAACGCCAGATGGAATGGATGACGATCCGGAGGGGAGATATGAATTTCGTGCTGGATACCCTTCTTGCAAAGGTAAGTCAGTCAGGGAAAGCACCATACGACCGGATCGACACCGGGAAGATCGGTGTATTTGGACATTCCCTTGGCGGAGCGACAGCAGTGGCAGCAGGAAGGGAGCGGAGCGATATCAGTGCCGTCATTGATATCGAAGGAACCATGCTGGCAGAATATACCGGGTATGAGAAAGGGAAACATACTTTTTATGAAGAACCTTATCCGGTTCCTTTGCTGGATATCAATTCCAGGGCGGTGTATGAGGAAGCAAAAGGGCTGGCAGCAGAAGGAGAGGAATACGTGAATTTTTATGTAGGCCGACAGGCAGCAGATTTCAGAGAGGTGATTTTCGAGGATGCGGGGCATATGAATTTCTGTGATCTTTCACTTGCCTCTCCTATTCTTGCAGGTCTCCTTGGCATGGGCACGGTGGATGAGTGGGAATGCCTTGAAAATCTGAATGAGCTGGTGTTAAATTATTTTGACTGTTATTTAAAAGATCAGCCGCTTGTCATAAAAGACAGCTATTGAGGGGAACAGGAAAGAAACTGAGATGAAAGTAAAGATCAGGAAGATAGAGAGAAAAGAAGAGGAACAGGTGATCATAGAGTGTGTGAAGGTGACACCGCAGGTTGAGGATATCTGCGCCTACGCAAGATCTAGGGGAGAAGTGCTTTACGGCATAGTAAGGGGAAAGGATGACCCATCTGAGAAGCAGAGTGAGCGTTTCCTGCTGACAGAGGTTCTGTATTTTGAAGCGGTGGATGAGAGAATCTTTGCCTACACGAAGGAGCAGGTATATGAGATCCGGGGAAGACTTTATGAAATAGAAGAAATTTATAAAGATAACTATTTTGTCAGATGCTCCAAATCGGTGGTACTGAATCTGATGCAGCTTCAAAGCATTTCGCCGGCATTAAACGGCAGATTCAGCGCACTGATGAAGAACGGAGAGAAGCTGATCATATCCAGGCAGTATGCGCCGGTGCTGAAAAAGATCGTTATGGGAGCATAAGGGAGGAAGGCCATGAAAAGAAAAACACTGATTCATTATCTGCTTGTATTTTTTATTGTAACTGCCTGTGTTACCATCCTGGAAGGTGTTTTTGGCATGCTGTTCTTCCCGGAGATAACATTTGGATATAAGGCATTTTTTTCACCGCCGATATTCGGCACACTTTCTGCACTGAGTGGCTTTGTGACAGATTCGGAAAGGGAGCTGACAGAAAAAGAGATGCTCTTTCGTCTGTTTCTGCAGCTTGTCCTGATAGAGCTTCTGGTATTTGGTGCCAATTATTTCTATGGGGATTTCGAGATGTTTACCTGGAAAGTGACTCTTTCACTGATCCTTGCCATTGCACTGATCTTTGTCCTTGTTTATGCTGTCATGTGGCTGAATGAATACCGTATGGCACAGCTCTTCAATGCCCGCCTGCAGAAATTGCAGGAAGAGGTATCTTTCAAGCAGGGGATATGCTATGATAGGAAAGACAGGTAACTGGATGAGGAGGAATGAATATGAAGGCATTAAGCAGTAGAACAGCAGATTTTACAGATTCCGTTATCAGACGTATGACCCGCGTTTCCAATCAGCATGGTGCCGTGAATCTTTCCCAGGGATTTCCTGACTTTGATCCCCCGAGAGAGATTACAGACCGTCTTTCTGAAGTGGCGAAAAGCGGTCCTCATCAGTATGCACTGACCTGGGGTGCACAGAATTTCAGAGAAGCTCTTGTCAGGAAGCAGGAGCACTTTTCCGGCATGAAGTTTGATCCGGATAAAGAGGTCGTAGTGACCTGTGGCAGTACGGAAGCCATGATGGCATCCATGATGAGTGTATGCAATCCGGGAGACAAAGTAGTGATCTTTTCTCCTTTTTATGAAAATTATGGCGCTGACACCATTTTAAGTGGTGCGGAGCCGGTTTATGTACCGTTAAAGCCGCCCACGTTCTGCTTTGATGCGGATGAACTGGAAGCAGCCATGAAGCAGGATGGCGTGAAAGCACTGATCCTCTGTAATCCTTCCAATCCCTGTGGTAAAGTATTTACAAGGGATGAGCTCCTGGTGATCGCTGATCTGGCGAAGAAATACGATCTTTATGTGATCACTGATGAAGTTTATGAGCACATTTTATATAAGCCTCACGTACATACTTATATGGCATCTCTGCCGGGCATGAGAGAACGCACGATCATGTGCAATTCCCTGTCAAAGACCTATTCCATTACCGGCTGGCGTCTTGGCTATGTGATTGCTCCGCCGGAAATCGCAGACCGTGTGAAAAAGGTGCACGATTTCCTGACAGTAGGTGCGGCAGCTCCGCTGATGGAGGCAGCTGTGGTCGGACTGAACTTCGGAGATGACTATTATCAGCAGCTACAGGCACATTATACGCATATGAAGGAGCTGTTTGTGGGAGGACTTAAGGATATCGGACTTACCTTTACAGAGCCTCAGGGCGCTTACTATGTACTGATGGATATCAGTGAATTTGGATATGACAGTGATCTGGTATTCTGCGAGGAACTGGCAGAGAAGGTTGGCGTTGGCGCTGTGCCGGGCTCCAGCTTTTTCAGGGAGGATGTAAACCATCTGATCCGTTTCCACTTTGCAAAGCAGGATGAGACCCTTAAGAAGGCACTGGACAGACTTACCGATATCCGTACAAAGATGAAAAAATAAAGGACGGGAATACCGATGAAATATAAAATACTGGTAGCAGAGGACGATACAGATATTGCAGATTTTATCAAGCTTTATCTGGAAAATGAAGGCTATGAGGTGATTCCTTCGGCAGATGGGATGACAGCTTATGAGAAACTGAAGGAAAGCAGGGCAGATCTGGCAGTTGTTGATATCATGATGCCGAAGATGAATGGCTATGATCTGATCCGGCGGATCCGGGAGGACAGTAATATTCCCATTATCATTTTGTCTGCGAAAAATCAGGACAGTGATAAGATACTGGGGCTTGACCTTGGAGCAGATGATTATCTGACAAAACCCTTCAATCCCCTGGAGCTGATTGCTAGGATACGGTCCAATATCAGAAGATATTACAGTCTTGGCAGTCAGGCAGAGGCTGAGGCGAAAGAGAGCAGACAGATCCGTGTAGGTGATCTTGTACTGGATGAGGATTCCGTTACTCTGAAAAAGGGTGATCAGGTGATCACCATCACGCCTACAGAATATAAGATGCTTTCTCTGTTTATGAAGTCTCCCGGTAAGGTGTTTACTAAGATGCAGATCTATCAGGCAGTTAACGGAGAGTGCTATGTCAATGATGACAATACGCTGATGGTGCATATTTCCAATCTGAGGGACAAGATCGAGGATAATCCGAGGGAACCCAGATATATCAAAAACATAAGAGGTATCGGTTACAAAATTGAAAAGCTATAAGAAGAAAGAAAAAAGTCTGTATACCCTGCTGATCAAAAACTATGTGATTTTCGCTGTTGTTCTGCTTCTGGCAGTTCAGATCCTCGGGCTGTTGGAAGAGCTTATGGATCAGAAGATTGCACGGCTGCCCAGAATCGATCACCCCGTCGGAGAGCAGGAAAAGCTGGCGGATGAAGACTATGGATCCCTTTCCATGAAAGCTTTGCTTGGAACGGAAGGCTATTTTGATATATATACAGCAGCGGGTGAGAAGCTATATTCAGACTACGAAGCTTTTGGGAGTAGCTATACACCAGAGGAGATCAGTCTGATCCCGGAGTGCAATACACATGTCAGCTATGAAACAAAGAATTATGAAATGGAAGATGGCAGCAGGCAGATCCTGGTGACAGAAAGTAAAAAAGAAGAGGATACCGGATATCAGGAGAACATTGCCTATTATCTGTTTGATGGAGAACTGAGGCTTCTGGAAAGCAGTGTCTCATTTCCGTATAAGCAGATCACAGAGCGGGAGCTGCGTCTTCTCACAGCTGCAACAGATAACGGGTACAGTACCTATAAATATTCCTACAGAACAGAAAATGGGGAAGACAGGATCCTGCTCATGCATGTGAAAAGAATGGACAGACAGAGGGTTAAAAGACTGATGGTTTTCAAACAGATCTTTATTCCTGCTTATGTGTTGATCCTGATAGGGGCTACACTGTTCTTCGCATTATGGATGCACAGGCGTGTGAGGGAGCCTCTTTTTATCCTGAAAAACGGGATTCAGGATTTTGCTGATGGCAAAAGGGATACTGTCCTTTCCTATCAGGGACCCAGGGAATTTGAGGATATTTTCAGCAGCTTTAACCGGATGGCGGTGCAGCTTAAGGAAAGTGAAAGTGCCAAAGAGCATCTGATCATGGAAAAGCAGCGCATGCTGGCAGATATTTCCCATGATCTGAAAACACCGATCACGGTGATCCAGGGATATGCCAAAGGAGTGGCAGACGGTCTGACGGATGAGGATATGCAGAAGCAGTATCTGAATACAATTGTTAAAAAGGCTGAGAGCCTGACAGATATGATCAATACCTTTCACGATTACAGTAAGCTGGAGCATCCGGAATTTTGTCTGGTAAGGGAAACACAGGATCTGGCTGAGTATCTGCGGGAATATCTGGCGGAGAAATATGATGAGATCGATCTGGGCGGATTTAACCTTGAGGTGGAGATCCCTGAAGAAACGGTATCCTACAGCTTTGATCGAGTACAGATGAAGCGGGTATTTGATAATATCATTTCCAATTCCCTGCGTCACAATCCGTCTGGAACTGTTATTTATGTAACACTGCAGCAGTCGGATAAGGCGGTCCGTATAGAGATTGGGGACAGTGGCGTTGGCATTCCGCTGGAACTGCAGGATACACTTTTTGATCCCTTTATTGTCGGGGATGAATCACGGAATACAAGACAGGGATCAGGGCTTGGACTAGCCGTGGCACATAAGATCATAGAGCTTCACGGAGGAGCGCTTTTCCTTGAAAAAGGGGAGCAGCATGGAAATAGCATCAGCACCCTGTTTGTGATACGGCTGCTTAAATAAAAAAAGGCATAATGGAAATCAGAGCTTCTGATCCATTATGCCTTTTTAACGCGAAATGGTTATTCAGCCTTGTATCTGTCGGCCTGCTCTGCAATCAGGGCATGGTCATCAAAGTAATTGATCTTCATGGACTTTTTGACATCATCAAGAGTCTTGGCGGCAACTTCTTCAGCTTCCATGCTTCCCTTGTGCAGAATCTCGTAAATATCTGGGATACGCTGTTCCCATTCCTTACGGCTTGTGCGGATGGGGGAGAGCTGCTCCTGAAGGACGTTGTTCAGGAATTTCTTAACCTTCACATCACCAAGACCGCCTCTTGTATAGTGATCCTTTAATTCCTGAAGGCAGCTGTACTCAGGCAGATATTCAGCAAACATATCATCCTTACAGAAGGCGTCCAGATATATGAAGACAGGATTACCCTCTACCTGACCGGGATCAGATACCTGTAAGTGGTTAGGGTCTGTAAACATGCTCATAACCTTCTTACGAACCTCTTCTTCAGGATCGGAAAGGTATATGCAGTTATTCAGGGATTTGCTCATCTTGGCCTTTCCATCGGTACCTGGCAGACGAAGGCATGCTTTGTTGTCAGGAAGCAGGATATCAGGCTCTACCAGAGTGTCACCGTAAACGGAATTGAACTTTCTTACAATCTCCTTGGTCTGCTCCAGCATGGGAAGCTGATCTTCACCGACCGGAACGGTAGTTGCCTTAAAGGCTGTGATATCAGCAGCCTGGCTGATCGGGTAGGTAAAGAATCCAACCGGTATGCTGGCTTCAAAGTTTCGCATCTGGATTTCAGATTTAACGGTAGGGTTACGCTGCAGTCTGGAAACAGTAACCAGATTCATATAGTAAAAAGTAAGTTCAGTCAGTTCGGGGATCTGCGACTGGATCAGAAGCGTGGATTTCTCAGGATCAAGACCACAGGAAAGGTAGTCAAGAGCCACCTCAATAATATTCTGGCGGACTTTCTCCGGATTTTCTGCATTGTCTGTCAGTGCCTGCGCATCTGCGATCATGATAAAGATTTTATCGAATTCACCGGAATTCTGAAGCTCCACTCTTCTGCGGAGGGAACCGACATAGTGACCCACATGAAGTCTTCCGGTAGGTCTGTCACCGGTCAGTATGATTTTTGACATAATTTTGTTCCTCGTTTCTTCTGTGTACGGCAGGAAACCGTCTTTTTTATTATACACTATTGTGAAGCATTTTCCATATAGATTTCGCAAATAAATTCATGTACAATGAAAACAGGGTAAAGGATCCGGAATATGATCAATGGGAATAGAAGGTAGACACAGTGATAGGGGATGACAGGAAAATGAACTGGAAGAAGACGGGCAGAAGAATCAGAGAGGATGCGAAATGGGCACTCCTTACGGGAATTGTCTTTTTCGTTTATTATGAAATCGTACATTATTTTTATGGGGCATTCTGTCCTATGCTGGTGACCACAGGATTTCCCTGTGCAGGCTGTGGACTGACAAGAGCCTTTCTATATCTTGGAAGCGGCCAGCTTGAAAGAGCCATGTATATGAATCCAATGGCACTGCCTGTCATTGTCTTTGCCCTGTACTGCGGATATTACCGATATATCCGTCTGACCACAGTAAAGCATTTTTCAATGGCGCTTGGATTGCTGATCACTGTCATGCTGGTATTTTATGGTGTCCGGATGTATTTGTATTTCCCGGACAGGGTTCCCTATATCTATACAAGGAGAAATGTGCTGGCAGAGCGCTTCCCAGACTATCAGCAGCTAGTGGATCAGCTGCTGAACCGGATCCGTGAGAACAGGGTATCATAATTTGCCGGAAAGCAGGCAGTTTTTTGGTACATATCCTACAGGGAGAACCATCTTCCTGATGCACCACAGGGCAGCACCAGTCCGTTTGCAGAAACCGGAAGACCGATCTCGGAGGACACCACATGGCCGCCTCTCCTTTTGGCAACAGCCGTATTCAGCATATAAGTCAGAACAGCGGGCTGCAGACCTGTTGTGTAAGAGTTGACAAGGAAGAACAGCGGTTTGTCAGAAAGGAGCTTTTCTGTCAGCTCGATAAAGGGATAAATGCTGTCTTCAATTTTCCAGATCTCTCCTTTTGGACCTCTTCCATAAGAAGGAGGATCCATGATGATACCATCGTAGGTATTGCCTCTTCGGAGCTCCCGTTCCACAAACTTCACACAGTCATCCACCAGATAGCGGATGGGGGCATCGGCAAGACCGGAGGCTGCTGCATTTTCTTTTGCCCAGGCTACCATTCCCTTGGAAGCATCCACATGGGTAACACTGGCACCGGCTTTAGCAGCAGATATGGTAGCACCGCCGGTGTAGGCAAACAGATTCAGCACCTTGACAGGACGGTCAGCCTTCTGTATCAGGTCAGAGAACCAGTCCCAGTTCACAGCCTGTTCCGGGAAAAGACCGGTATGCTTGAAGCTGAAGGGCTTTAAATGAAAGGTCAGTGAATGATAATGGATGCTCCATTCCTGCGGAAGGTCAAAAAACTCCCATTCTCCACCGCCTTTGCTGCTTCTGTGGTAGTGGCCATTTAAATGCTTCCATTCTTTCCGTTCTTTTTTTGTATTCCAGATGACCTGCGGATCCGGGCGGAGGAGGATGTATTTTCCCCAACGCTCCAGCTTTTCTCCACAGGAGGTATCAAGTACTTCGTAATCTTTCCAGTTATCTGCGATCCACATAATCCATTTCTCCCAAACGGCCGGTAAGGCCGGTATTCTTCTATATAGATGATAGTGAAAACAGAAGGAAAAAGCAAGCAAATACTGAAATTCCCATGTAAGGACGGGGAAAAGTGTGGTACACTGACAAAAGGAAATATGTCATTGGCAAAGGAAAGCATATATGGGAAATAAAGCAGGCAGACGGTGCGCAGGCTGCAGGAAGGAAAGCTGCAATGGCTGCAGTCTTTTTAACAGAATACAGAATCCGAAGGATCGGGAGGTGATCTTCCCAGAAGACTTTGTACCGGATCCCCGGCAGGGCTTTGGGATCGCTTTTGACGTGGGAACGACCACACTGGCAGCACTTCTCTTTGATCTTACAGACGGCCATCAGCTTGGGGCACTGACCGGTGTGAATCCGGGACGGTTTGCCGGAGCAGATGTGATCAGCCGGATCACCTATGCGGCAGGATCAGAGGAAAATGCCAAAAGGCTGCAAGGCACTCTGATCCGCAGGTTGGATGAAATGGCAGAGGCACTTGCAGATGGAAAAGAAATAAGCAGAGTTACAGTGGCAGGCAATACGGCTATGTGTGAGAGTCTTCTTGGAATGTCCGTTGAGGGCCTCTGCAGGGCACCCTTTCATAAGGACTATCAGGGCTGCTGCAGCAAAAAAGGAGAGGAACTTGGATTTTCCTTTTTAAAGGCTGCAGAGATATTAGTACTGCCTTCTATAGATGGTTATGTCGGGGCAGATGCTCTTTCTGTGTATACATGGGTGAAAGCCATGGATGGGAGAAAAAAGATATTGGCAGTGGATATTGGAACCAACGGAGAGGTTCTGCTGTTTGGGGAAGACAGGGATTTTGCCTGCTCAGCGGCAGCAGGACCGGCACTGGAGGGAGCTGCGGTCCTGCAGGGAATGGGGGCTGTAGAAGGTGCGATCCGGAAGGTAGCTCTGACGGGAAGGTTTCCCATGCAGGATCTGGCATGTCAGGTGATCGGAGGAGGGGAAGCGAAGGGAATCTGTGGTTCCGGTCTTATCAGTGCCCTTTCTCAGCTTGTCCGGATCGGGGTGATTGATGAAAGCGGATATATCAGAAATGCAAAGGAACTGCGAAGGATGGGAGTTCCCGTAAGGATCTGCCAGAGAGTCAGAGAAGATGGAGAAGCAGGTGAGAGAAGGATCCTGCTTTCGGGAGAAGTGCTTCAAAAGCCTGTTTTTCTTACAGCCTCAGATATCAGGCAGCTTCAGCTCGCCAAGGGAGCTATCCGGGCAGGGATCGAAACCCTGCTTCAAAAGGCACAGATTCCGGCTAAGGAGCTTTGGCGGATCTATCTGACCGGTTCCTTTGGAAACAGTCTTTCAGCGGAAGATGTGACGGGAATAGGACTTCTGCCGGAAACAGAGAAGGAGAAGATCACCAGCGTTAGCAGCTGTGCCGGCATGGGGGCAGCCATGGCGCTTCTTTCCGGTCAGGTGCAAAGAAAGATGGAAGAGGATGCGGAAAAGATCTGTCATGTGGAGCTTGCCGGCGAACCGGATTTCCAGGAAAGATTTCTGAAGGAGATGAATTTTCCCGGCAATGAGGTTCACTGAATTTCCACCGGGTTTTCAGGCAGAGATTGACGAAGCTTTAACGCGGGAGTATGATAAAGCGTGGTGCAGTGCAGACCTGAGGACAGTTTGAAAACAGAGAAAAGAGGATGGAAGAGTGGACAGAAGCTTTTTGAAGCATAAAAAAAGAATTGTTGTGAAGATTGGTACTTCCACGATCACGCATACCAGTACCGGAAATTTAAATCTTGGCAAGCTGGAAAGACTGGTGCGGATGCTGACTGATATCAGGAACCAGGATAAGGAAGTGGTAGTGGTTTCCTCCGGAGCCATCGGCGCAGGAAGAAAAGCACTGGGAATCAAGGAAAGACCAAAGACTCTTTCTGTAAAGCAGGCATGTGCTGCAGTAGGACAGGCAAGACTGATGATGATCTATCAGAAGCTGTTTGCGGAATATAACCAGACCATTGCGCAGATCCTGATCACCAAGAGGATCATGCTCAATGAGATCAGCAAAGCCAATGCGGAGAACACCTTTGCAGAGCTTCTTGGCATGGAGGTTATTCCTATTGTAAATGAAAATGACCCGATTTCTACAGATCAGATCCAGGAAGAAAATTTTGGCGATAATGATACGCTTTCTGCTAATGTGGCTGAGCTTGTAAGGGCGGATCTGCTGATCCTGCTGTCAGATATTAATGGACTGTATACGGATGATCCAAGAACCAATAAGAACGCAAAGCTGATCCCATATGTAGACCATATTGATGCTGCACTGGAAAGCATGGCCAAGGGGGCGGACAGTAATTACGGAACCGGCGGCATGACGACCAAGATCGCAGCTGCCAAGATTGCCGCAGAAGCAGGTGTTGACATGGTGATCGCCAACGGTGAGCATCTGAGCAATATCAGCAGGATCTTAAATGGTGAAGAGATAGGAACTCTATTCAAGGCTATGTAGGAAGAGACCGCTTCGGAGCTTTGGCTCAAACCAGGTGGATTTGGGCGGCATCAGAAGACCGGCATCTGCTACCTGGAACAGCTCTTGCATGGAAGTGGGATACATGGAAAAGGCGATTTCCATATCAGAGGAAGCCCTTTTTTCAAGCTCCTGTAAGCCACGGATACCACCGACAAAATCAATGCGTTTGTCTGTTCTGGGATCTCCGATCCCAAGGATCGGTGCAAGGAGATGATCCTGCAGAATAGAAACATCCAGCCCTTTGATCGGATCCTCCGAGAGAAGGGCTTCTTTTGCGGTCAGCAGATACCAGCTTCCATGCAGATACATACCGAAGGTGCCTTTTTCTTTGGGAGATGCGGCGTTCTTCTCCATATCGCAAATGGTAAAGCCGGCATCACGGACAGCCTGCAGGAATTCTTCATCAGTACGGCTATTCAGATCCTTTACTACACGGTTATAAGGCAGGATCTGAAGCTGATCATCCGGGAAAAGAACAGAAAGGAAACGGTTGAATTCTTCCTGTCCGGTGTAGCTTTTCTTTTCTTCCCTGCGCTTTAATCCAACCTTGACAGCAGAGGCACAGCGGTGATGCCCATCAGCAATATAGGTACAGGGCAGCTCCTTAAATAAGGAAGAAAGAGCTTCTGTAACAGCAGGAGAAGCAACTTTCCATGCCCGGTGTCCGATCCCGTCAGGAGAAATAAAATCATAAAGAGGGGCATCCTTTTTGCACAGGTCTACGATCTCATTGATCTCTGCTTTGGATCTGTATGCCAGAAAGATAGGACCGGTATGAGTATTGGTCGTATCTACATGATGGATCCGGTCAACCTCCTTTTCTTCTCTGGTGTTTTCATGTTTCCTGATCGTTCCAGCCAGATAATCGTCAATGGAAGAGCAGCCAACGATACCGGTCTGGCTGCGTCCGTCCATGGTCAGCTCATAAATATAGAAGCAGGGCGTTTCGTCCTTTATAAAATAACCATCCTTAATTTGGGAATCCAGAAGCTCTCTGGCTTTCTGGTATACCCGCTCATCATAGGTACCAATATCGGCAGCGAGCATGGTTTCCGCTCTGTCAATGGCAAGGAAAGAAAGAGGTTCCTTTCTGACCTCCTCAAGGGCTTCACTTCTGTTATATACATCATAGGGAAGGGCGGCAATCCGGTCTGCAAGAGCAGGATCCGGTCTGATTCCTTTAAAGGGGGTAACTGATGGCATATAGATTCTCCTTTTTTTTCGGTTAATTTTTAACTATTATATAATAGGGGCGAAAGAAAAACAAGCAACGGAAGGTTATGCTTGACGCATGCCATTAATTCGTTTATATTTGTATACATGTATATTGCATAAATATACGGGCAAAAGATAACAGATTATGAGGAGGGCATTATGACAGGAAATTCACTAGGATTTGTTATTCTGGCATTTGTACTGTATCTTCTGATGATGGTCGTCATCGGCGCATTATATGCGAAGAAGAACAATACCACAGAGGATTATTTTTTAGGAGGAAGAAGTCTTGGTGGCTTTGTGGCGGCACTGTCTGCGCAGGCATCTGATATGAGCGGCTGGCTGCTGATGGGACTGCCAGGTTCTATTTATGCACTTGGAACGGGACAGGCATGGATCGCTATCGGACTTTTTATCGGAACTGTACTGAACTGGATCTTTATTTCAGGAAGACTCCGCAGATATACGATCAGGGCGAACAATTCACTGACCCTTCCGACCTACTTTGAAAACAGATTTCACGATAAGAAAAAAGTACTTCTTTTCATTTCGTCTGTGACAATTGTTATCTTCTTCCTGGTATATACAGCATCAGCGCTGGCAGCAGGAGGCAAGCTTTTTACTTCCGTATTTAATGTAGATTATAAACTGGCGCTGACGATCGGCGCCGTTGTTATCCTGACTTACACCTTTCTTGGCGGTTTTATGGCTGTTTGCGTTACTGACTTTGTTCAGGGAACACTGATGCTGATCGCACTGCTTGCTGTACCGATCATGGCATACAGTATCGTAGGCGGTGGAAATGTCATGAGCACACTGGATGCCAGTGGCGTTGCAGGCGGCAGTGCAGCGTACTTAAGTCTTTTTTCCAATGGCGGAGAAGCCTATAAGGCAGTAGATATCATTTCAGGACTTGCATGGGGACTTGGTTACTGTGGCATGCCCCATATTCTGGTCCGCTTTATGGCTGTACGAAATGAAAAGGAACTGAAGAAATCCAAAGGCATTGCTATTATATGGGTATTTATTTCCCTGGCGTGCGCGTGGGTCATTGGTATTCTCGGAAGAGCGTACCTGTTCCCGGAGATACTGACAGGCGGAGAAGAAGAAAAAGTATTTATCAAAATGATCATCAAACTGTTCAGCGAAGATGTGAAGCTTCCTCTGATCGGCGGCTTCTTCCTCTGCGGAATTCTGGCAGCGATCATGTCAACAGCAGATTCCCAGCTCCTTGTCAGCGCTTCCAGTGTAGCGGAGGATATAGTGAAGGGCATTATCAAGAAGGATGCAGATGAAAACCAGATCTTTAGGATCAGCCGTTATACTGTGCTGGCGATTGCAGTATTGGCCTATATCATCGCCCTGAACCCGAATAACTCCATTATGGGACTTGTTTCCAATGCCTGGGCAGGTCTTGGTGCAGCCTTCGGTCCTACTGTGCTGTTATCTCTTTACTGGAAGAGAACCAATTTTCAGGGAGCAGTAGCAGGTATCGCCAGCGGAGCTCTGACTGTTATCGCGTGGGATTATCTTCCTATTATAAATGGACAGACCATCGGGGCAGCTACCGGGTTGTATTCCCTGGCAGTTGGATTTCCTGTGAGCCTTCTCTTCATTATTATAGTGAGCCTCTTAACACCTCCTCCGACAGAAGAGATGGTTACAGAGTTTGAAGATGTCAGTAAGAAAAGAATTGATTTTGATCAGGAATAAAAACAGTTCAGCTCTCTGAAAAAATTTAAAAAGGGTATTGCATTCTCATGCCACATCGTTTATACTAATAGACGCTGTGGCATGATAGCTGTGAAGCGTGAGGTTGCTGCGGATCCGAAAGGAAGCGCAGGTTTTCCGTGGAGCGAATGTCAAGAGTTCTGCTAGGTGGCAGAACGAAAGAACCTGACGGCAAGTCACTGTACAAACATAAGTCTGTAAAGAAACAGAAACACGTGTGTTAAGAATGCAGAACCTTAAGAAGCTGAGTCCTTTGGATCCGGCATTTTGCGAGGGAGAGCAGGACACACACGGAAGAGTGTACAGTCACCGCTTGTCGTACTTATCAATAAAAAGTGCGAAAAGGAGGCGACTTTTTTTATGGCAAGTCAAGTAATGAGAATCACACTCAAGGCTTATGACCATCAGCTTGTTGATGCGTCTGCCAAAAAAATCATCGAAACAGTTAAGAAGAACGGAGCACAGGTGAGTGGTCCTGTACCGCTTCCTACTAAGAAGGAAGTTGTTACAATCTTAAGAGCAGTTCACAAGTATAAGGACTCCAGAGAGCAGTTCGAACAGAGAACTCACAAGAGACTGATCGATATCATTACACCTACACCCAAGACTGTAGATGCTCTGCAGAGACTTGAGATGCCTGCCGGTGTATATATCGACATCAAGATGAAGAACAAGTAAGAAGCAGGCAGAAAACTCTAATCACTAGAATGGCCCGATAGTGGCCCGCTGTAGAATCAAATGGAGGAAAAGAAATGAAAAAAGGTATTTTAGCTACCAAAGTCGGAATGACTCAAATCTTCAATGAAGACGGAACTTTAGTTCCTGTTACAGTACTTCAGGCTGGACCCTGTGTAGTAACACAGGTTAAGACCGTAGAGAATGACGGTTACAGCGCAGTACAGGTTGGATTTGTTGACAAGAAAGAAAAGACTGTTAACAAAGACAAGGCTGGAAAGAAGGAAGTAATCCATAGACACGGCGTTAACAAAGCATTAAAGGGACACTTTGAAAAGGCTGGCGTATCCTGCAAGAGATACATCAGAGAGTTCCGCTTTGAAAATGCAGAGGAGTATACACTCGGAAGCGAAATTAAAGCCGATATGTTTGCAGCCGGAGATAAGATTGATGCATCTGCTATTTCCAAAGGTAAGGGATTTCAGGGCGCGATCAAGAGACTCGGTCAGCACAGAGGTCCCATGGCTCATGGTTCCAAATTCCATCGTCATCAGGGTTCCAACGGTGCATGTTCATCACCGAGCCGTGTATTCAAAGGCAAAGGAATGCCCGGTCACATGGGCTGCGTAAAGGTTACCGTACAGAACCTTGAGGTTGTACGTGTAGATGCAGAGAACAATCTGCTTCTGGTAAAGGGTGCAGTACCCGGACCTAAGAAAGCCTTAGTGACAATCAAAGAAACTGTAAAGGCTAATGCATAAGCAGCCTGAAAGATGAAAGGAGGACCATTCAGAAATGGCAAACGTATCTGTTTATAATATGGAAGGCAAGGAAGTTGGCACAATCGAATTAAACGATGCGGTATTTGGTGTTAAAGTAAATGAGCATCTGGTACACATGGCAGTTGTACAGCAGCTTGCTAATAATCGTCAGGGAACACAGAAAGCAAAGACTCGCTCTGAAGTTTCCGGTGGTGGAAGAAAACCCTGGAGACAGAAAGGAACCGGTCATGCAAGACAGGGTTCAACAAGATCTCCCCAGTGGACAGGCGGCGGTGTAGTATTCGCACCCGTACCGAGAGATTATTCCTTCAAGTTAAACAAGAAGGAAAAGAGAGCAGCTCTTAAGTCCGCTCTTACAAGCAGAGTAGAGGCTGGCAAGCTGATCGTGGTTGACGAGCTGAAGTTCGATGAGATCAAGACAAAGAAGTTCCAGGCAGTTCTTGATAACTTAAAGGTAAGCAAGGCTCTGGTTGTTCTTGCAAAGAACGATGAGAAGGTTGTTATGTCAGCAAGAAATATCCCTGCTGTAAAGACAGCACTCACCAATACAATTAATGTATATGACATTTTAAAGGGCGATACACTGGTTCTTACAAAGGACGCAGTCGCTAAGATCGAGGAGGTGTATGCATAATGGCAGCAATTCAGTATTATGACGTTATCCTTAAGCCGGTTGTTACCGAAAAGAGTATGGCTGGCATGAGCGAAAAGAAATATACTTTTCTTGTTCACCCCGAAGCAAATAAGACAATGATCAAAGAAGCTGTTGAGAAGATGTTCGAAGGTGCAAAGGTTAAGAAAGTAAACACCATGAACCTCGATGGAAAGACCAAGAGACGTGGAATGACCTTCGGCCAGACAGCAAAGACAAAGAAAGCTATCGTATGGCTTACAGAGGACAGCAAGGACATCGAGATCTTTGCAGGACTGTAAGATCCGGTAACAGGTAAAAGTCAGTTAAATATGCACAAACAAGTGCGATAAGAAATGTAGAACTCGAAAGGAGAAAAAGAAATGGGAATTAAGAGTTATAACCCATATACACCTTCCAGAAGAAATATGACCGGTTCTGATTTCTCAGAGATCACAAAGAAGACTCCTGAAAAGGCTCTTTGCGTATCCCTTGACAAGAACTCTGGTCGTAACAATCAGGGTAAGATCACAGTAAGACACCGCGGAGGCGGTTCCAGAAGAAAATACAGACTGGTAGACTTTAAGAGAAACGCTAAGGACGGCGTTCCCGCAACAGTAATCGGAATCGAGTACGATCCCAACAGAACAGCAAACATCGCACTGATCTGCTATGCAGACGGTGAAAAGGCTTATATCCTTGCTCCCGAAGGACTGACAGATGGCATGAAGGTCATGAACGGTCCTGAAGCAGAAGTAAGAGTTGGTAACTGCCTTCCTTTGGCAGCTATCCCGGTTGGTACTCAGGTACACAACATCGAGCTTCATCCCGGCAAGGGCGGTCAGCTGGTTCGTTCCGCTGGTAACAGCGCACAGCTGATGGCGAAAGAAGGTAAGTATGCAACACTTCGTCTTCCTTCAGGCGAAATGAGAATGGTTCCTCTTGAATGCAGAGCAACCGTAGGTGTTGTTGGTAATGTAGACCACAGCCTGATCAACATCGGTAAGGCTGGACGTAAGCGTCATATGGGTATCCGTCCTACAGTCCGCGGTTCCGTTATGAACCCGAATGACCATCCTCATGGTGGTGGTGAAGGTAAGACCGGTATCGGACGTCCGGGTCCCTGCACACCTTGGGGCAAGCCTGCTCTTGGCCTTAAGACCCGTAAGAGAAAAGCTTCTGACAAGCTGATTGTAAGAAGAAGAAACGGTAAGGCTATTAAATAATTAAGGAGGAGAGAAGAAAATGGCTAGATCACTGAAAAAAGGACCTTTTGCAGATGCAAGTTTACTGAAAAAAGTAGATGCAATGAATGCAGCAGGACAGAAGCAGGTCATCAAGACCTGGTCCCGTCGTTCTACAATCTTCCCCTCTTTTGTGGGACACACATTTGCAGTACACGACGGAAGAAAGCATGTGCCTGTATATGTAACAGAAGATATGGTTGGACATAAGTTAGGCGAATTCGTGGCAACCAGAACCTATAGAGGACACGGAAAAGACGAAAAGAAGTCAAAAGTAAGATAAGGAGGTTTTTGGCAATGGCAAAAGGACATAGATCCCAGATTAAAAGAGAAAGAAATGCGCAGAAAGATACAAGACCTTCAGCTAAGTTATCTTATGCAAGAGTGTCTGTACAGAAAGCATGTTTCGTTTTAGATGCCATCAGGGGCAAAGATGTTACAACAGCCCTGGCAATTTTAGAGTATAATCCCAGATATGCTTCCAGCATCATCAAGAAGTTGCTTGAGTCTGCTATCGCAAATGCAGAGAACAACAACGGAATGAATGTAGAAAACCTTTATATTGCAGAATGCTATGCAGATAAGGGACCTACTATGAAGCGTGTAAAACCGAGAGCACAGGGAAGGGCTTACAGAATCGAGAAGAGAATGAGCCACATCACAGTTGTGCTTGATGAAAGATAGGAGGAAGAGTAAATGGGACAGAAAGTTAATCCCCACGGCATGAGAGTCGGTGTTATTAAGGATTGGGATTCTAAATGGTATGCAGATGCAGAGTTTTCTGATTACCTTGTTGAAGACTATAACATCAGAAAATTCCTGAAGAAGAAATTATACAGTGCCGGCATTTCCAAGATTGAGATCGAAAGAGCAGCAGGCAGAGTAAAGGTTATCATCTACACAGCTAAGCCCGGTGTTGTGATCGGTAAGGGCGGTGCAGAAATCGAAGTTACCAAGAAGGAACTTTCCAAGCTGACCGGCAAGAAAGTACTTGTTGATATCAAAGAGATCAAGAGACCTGACAGAGATGCACAGCTTGTTGCAGAGAATATCGCACAGCAGCTTGAGAACCGTGTATCCTTCAGACGTGCTATGAAGTCCTGCATGGGCAGAACCATGAAGGCTGGCGCTCTTGGTATTAAGACTTCCTGCTCAGGACGTCTTGGCGGAGCTGATATGGCCCGTACAGAGTTCTACAGCGATGGAACTATCCCGCTTCAGACATTACGTGCTGATATCGAGTATGGTTTCGCAGAAGCAAATACAACCTACGGTAAGGTAGGCGTTAAAGTATGGATCTACAAGGGTGAAGTACTTCCTACTAAGAAGAATGAAGAAAAAACAGTGCAGGAAGGGAGCGATAAATAATGTTAATGCCTAAAAGAGTTAAACGTCGTAAACAGTTCCGTGGCACCATGAGAGGAAAAGCAACCCGTGGCAACACAATTTCTTACGGTGATTTCGGTATTGTAGCATTAGAGCCTTGCTGGATCAAGTCAAACCAGATCGAGGCAGCCCGTATTGCTATGACACGTTATGTAAAGCGTGGCGGTAAGGTTTGGATCAAGATTTTCCCTGACAAGCCGGTAACAGCTAAGCCTGCTGAAACTCGTATGGGTTCCGGTAAAGGTGCATTAGAGTACTGGGTAGCAGTAGTAAAGCCCGGCCGTGTAATGTTTGAAATCTCAGGAGTAGCCGAAGAAACAGCTAGAGAAGCATTAAGACTTGCAACTCACAAGCTTCCCTGCAAGTGCAAGATCGTTTCTAAGGCAGACTTGGAAGGCGGTGTATCAAATGAAGACTAACAAGTATGTAGAAGATTTAAATGCGAGATCAGCTGCAGAATTAGCACAGGATTTAGTAGCTGCTAAGAAAGAACTTTTCAATTTGAGATTCCAGAATGCAACCAACCAGCTGGATAATACAGCAAGAATTAAAGAAGTAAGAAAAAACATTGCAAGAATTCAGACCGTTATTACAAAGAAGCAGAAAGAAGCTTAAGGTTGTAAACTGAATTTCAAGAAAGGAAAGGAGACTTAAGTCGTGGAAAGAAATTTAAGAAAAACACGTACCGGTAAAGTTATCAGTGATAAGATGGATAAGACAATCGTTGTTGCTATCGAAGAGCACGTTAAGCATCCTCTTTACAAGAAGGTTGTTAAGAATACCTACAAGTTAAAGGCACATGATGAGAACAACGAATGCCATATCGGAGATACTGTTAAAGTTATGGAAACAAGACCTTTATCCAAGGATAAGAGATGGAGACTTGTTGAGATCGTAGAGAAAGCCAAATAGCATAAGGCTATGGATAGTAATTTTGGAAGGAGATTAGCATGATTCAACAGGAAAGTAGACTGAAGGTCGCTGATAACACAGGTGCTAAGGAAATCCTCTGCATCAGAGTTATGGGCGGTTCTACAAGAAGATATGCACAGATCGGCGATGTGATCGTTGCTACTGTTAAAGATGCAACACCAGGCGGCGTTGTAAAGAAGGGTGATGTAGTAAAGGCTGTAGTTGTCCGCTCTGTAAAAGGCGCACGTCGTAAGGACGGTTCCTATATTAGATTTGACGAAAATGCTGCTGTTATCATTAAAGATGATAAGACTCCCAGAGGAACCCGTATTTTTGGACCGGTAGCAAGAGAGCTTCGTGAGAAACAGTTCATGAAAATTGTTTCCCTGGCTCCCGAAGTATTATAGGAGGATACAGGCATGGCAAGCTTAAAGATTAAAAAGGGCGATACCGTTAAGGTTATCGCCGGTAAAGATAACGGAAAAGAAGGCAAGGTGCTTTCTGTAGACGCTAAGAATCACAAGGTTGTTGTAGAGGGTGTTGGCGTTGTTACAAAGCACACAAAGCCTTCAGCAGCTAACCAGAATGGTGGAATTATTCAAAAAGAAGCTCCCATTGATATTTCAAACGTAATGCTTGTTCACAACGGAAAGACTACAAGAGTAGGCTTCAAGATTGAAGGCGACAAGAAAGTACGTTTTGCAAAGTCAACTGGCGAAGTGATTGACTAATTCTTGGAAAGGAGAACTGGAAGCGTGAGCAGACTGAAAGATTTATATAATGATGAGATCGTAGATGCTTTAACCAAAAAGTTTGGTTATAAGAATGTGATGGAAGTACCCAAGCTTGACAAGATCGTAATCAACATGGGCGTAGGCGAAGCTAAGGATAACGCAAAGCTTCTTGAGTCCGCTGTTAAGGATCTTGAAACCATTACCGGTCAGAAGGCTGTACTTACCAGAGCAAAGAAATCTATTGCTAACTTCAAGATCAGAGAAGGACTGGCAATCGGATGTAAGGTTACACTCCGCGGCGAGAGAATGTATGAATTCCTTGATCGTCTTGTGAACCTGGCACTGCCTCGTGTACGTGACTTCAGAGGTGTTAACCCCAATTCATTTGACGGAAGAGGAAATTACTCCCTTGGTATCAAGGAGCAGCTGATCTTCCCTGAAATCGAATATGATAAGGTTGACAAGGTAAGAGGTATGGACATCATCTTTGTTACAACAGCAAAGACTGATGAAGAAGGACGCGAGTTGTTGAGATTATTCAATATGCCGTTTGCAAAGTAAGAAGGAGGTAAATAGAATCCATGGCTAAGACTTCAATGAAGATTAAACAGCAGCGTAAACCTAAATTCTCTACAAGAGAATACACACGTTGCAAGATTTGTGGACGTCCCCACTCTGTTTTGAAAAAGTACGGAATCTGCAGAATTTGCTTCCGTGAACTGGCATATAAGGGTCAGATTCCCGGTGTTAAGAAAGCAAGTTGGTAGGCAGTAATTTAAGGAGGAAAAAAGAATGACAATGAGTGACCCTATTGCAGATATGCTTACAAGAATCCGTAATGCAAATACTGCAAAACACGATACAGTAGATGTTCCCTCTTCCAAAATGAAGCTCGCAATTGCAGATATTCTTGTAGAGGAAGGATACATTAAGAAATATGACCTGATCGACGAAGGAAGCTTCAAGACGATCCGCATCACATTAAAGTATGGTGCAGACAGAAATGAGAAGATCATTTCCGGACTAAAGAGAATCAGCAAGCCTGGTCTTCGTATTTACGCAGGCAAGGATGAACTCCCCAGAGTACTTGGCGGACTTGGTATTGCTATCATCTCTACCAATCAGGGTGTCATCACAGATAAGAAAGCAAGAGAGCTTCAGGTAGGCGGGGAAGTACTCGCATACGTTTGGTAATAAGAAACTCAAAGATTTGTTTCATTAATTTATAGGAGGTACGGGCATGTCACGTATAGGAAGAATGCCAATCGCAATTCCTGCAGGAGTTACTGTAGAGGTTGCAGAAAATAATAAAGTGACTGTAAAAGGTCCTAAAGGAACACTGGAAAGAGTGCTTCCGGCAGAAATGGAGATCACGGTTGAAGGCGCAGAAGTAATCGTCAAGAGACCCAATGATCTGAAGAAGATGAAGTCCTTACATGGTCTGACAAGAACACTGATCCACAACATGGTCGTTGGTGTTACTGATGGCTATGAGAAGAAACTGGAAGTAAACGGTGTTGGTTACAGGGCAGCAAAGTCAGGTAATAAGCTGACCTTATCTTTAGGATATTCTCATCCGGTTGAGATGATCGATCCTGAAGGAATCGAGACAGTTCTTGACGGACAGAACCTTATCATCGTAAAGGGTATTGATAAAGAAAAAGTTGGCCAATTCGCAGCTGAAATCAGAGATAAGAGAAGACCTGAGCCTTACAAGGGCAAGGGAATCAAGTATGTTGATGAGACTATCAGACGTAAAGTTGGTAAGACTGGTAAGAAATAAGAGATAAGGAGAGTGTAAAAATGGTTAGTAAGGAATCAAGACAGAAAGTTCGTGTTAAGAAGCACATGAAAATTCGTAACCGTTTCAGCGGAACAGCGCAGAGACCACGTTTAGCTGTGTTCAGAAGTAATAATCATATGTATGCTCAAATTATTGACGATACAGTTGGCAATACTTTAGTTTCAGCATCTACTCTTGAGAAGGATGTAAAGGCTGAGCTTGAAAAAACCAATAACGTTGATGCAGCAGCATATCTTGGAACTGTAATTGCTAAGAGAGCAATTGAAAAAGGTATTGATACCGTAGTCTTTGACAGAGGCGGCTTTATATACCAGGGTAAGATCGAAGCATTAGCAGATGCAGCCAGAGAAGCTGGCTTAAAATTCTAGGAAAGGAAGACGTGTAATCATGAAGAATATCATAGATGTAAGCCAGTTAGAGTTAAATGATAAAGTTGTTACCATCAAGCGTGTAACAAAGACCGTAAAGGGTGGACGTAACATGAGATTTACCGCACTTGTAGTTGTAGGTGACGGTAATGGCCATGTTGGTGCAGGACTTGGAAAGGCTGTAGAAATTCCCGAAGCTATCCGTAAGGGAAAAGAAGATGCTATGAAGCACATCGTCAGCATTCCTCTTGATGAGAATAATTCTATCACCCATGACTTCATCGGTAAGTACGGTTCTGCAAACGTTCTTTTAAAGAAGGCTCCCGATGGTACCGGTATCATCGCTGGTGGTCCTGCACGTATCGTTTGCGAACTTGCAGGTATTAAGAATATCCGTACCAAGTCACTTGGATCCAACAACAAGCAGAACGTAGTTCTTGCAACAATCGAGGGATTAAGCCAGTTAAAGACTCCTGAAGAGGTAGCAAAGAACCGCGGTAAGTCTGTAGACGAAGTATTAGCATAGGAGGGAATGTAAGATGGCAGAACAGAAAATGTTAAAGATCACATTAGTGAAATCTCCTATCGGTGCTGTTCCCAAGCAGAAGGCTACTGTAGCATCCATGGGACTTCGTAAGCTGAATAAGACAATCGTACTGCCCGACAATGCAGCTACCAGAGGACAGATTCAGCAGATCAGACATTTAGTTAAAGTAGAAGAAGCATAAATTATAGATAAGGAGGTGTCACAATGAGTATTGAATTATCCAACTTAAGCCCTGCAGAAGGTTCTGTAAAGAGTGATAATTTTAGAAGAGGTCGTGGACACGGTTCAGGAAACGGCAAGACAGCTGGTAAGGGCCACAAGGGTCAGAAAGCTCGTTCAGGAGCACCGAGACCTGGCTTTGAAGGCGGTCAGATGCCTTTATACAGAAGAATTCCCAAGAGAGGCTTCAATTGCCCCAGTCACAAGGAAATCGTGGGAATTAACTTATCTGCACTCGACAGATTCGAAGATGGCGCAGTCGTAGACGTAGACGCATTAGTAGAGTCCGGAGTTGTAAGAAACCCTAAGGATGGCGTTAAAATCCTCGGAAATGGAGATATTACCAAAAAGCTTACAGTCAAAGCAAATGCGTTCAGCGCATCCGCAAAGGAGAAGATTGAAGCTGCTGGTGGAACAGCAGAGGTGATTTAATGTTAGAAACCTTAAAAAACGCATTTAAAATCAAGGAAATTAGAAATAAGATATTATTTACATTTGCCATGCTGGTTGTGATCCGTTTAGGATCACAGCTGCCTGTGCCGGGTGTAGACAGACATTATTTTTCTAACTGGTTTGCACAGCAGACAGGTGATGCGTTCAACTTTTTTGATGCCTTTACAGGTGGATCATTCTTAAATATGTCCATTCTGGCACTTAATATTACACCCTATATTACATCCTCCATTATCATGCAGCTTCTTACCATTGCGATTCCGAAGCTGGAGGAAATGCAGAGAGACGGAGAAGATGGAAGAAAGAAAATGGTTTCCATTACTCGTTATGTAACCGTAGGGCTTGCTTTATTTGAATCTACCGCAATGGCAATCGCATTTGGCGGCAACGGTCTTCTGGAGGATTACAATGCACTGAATGTGATCACAGTTATTGCAGCTTTAACAGCAGGTAGTGCCTTCCTTATGTGGGTAGGTGAGAGAATTACTGATAAGGGAGTGGGAAATGGTATTTCCATCGTTCTGGTAATCAACATCATTTCCCGTATACCACAGGATCTGGCAAGTCTGTTCCAGCAGTTTGTTATCGGGAAACCGATTGCAACCGCTGTCTGTGCAGCAGCTCTGATCCTTGCGATCATTATAGGAATGGTAGTACTTGTTATCATATTGAATGACGGTGTTCGTAAGATCCCGGTTCAGTATGCAAAGAAAATGCAGGGAAGAAAAATGGTCGGTGGACAGACATCCTCTATCCCGCTTAAGATCAACACCGCTGGTGTTATCCCGATCATTTTTGCGTCTTCACTGATGCAGCTTCCGATCATTATCTGCAGCTTCTTCAAGATTAATGGTACCGGAGTCTTTGCACACATCTTAAGAGGACTGAATTCCTCTTACTGGTGCAATCCTAAGGAACCGGTGTATTCCATAGGACTTCTGGTGTATGTTGTACTGGTTATCTTTTTTGCCTACTTCTATACATCCATTACCTTCAATCCACTTGAGATTGCAGAGAATATGAAAAAGTCCGGTGGCTTTATTCCGGGTATCAGACCTGGAAAGCCTACCAGCGAGTACCTGTCAAAGATTTTGAATTATATCATTTTCATCGGTGCAGTTGGTCTTACCATTGTTTGTATTATTCCTTATTTCTTCAATGGTATTTTCAATGCTTCCGTATCCTTTGGCGGAACAAGTCTTATCATTATCGTCAGCGTTGTGCTTGAGACAATGAAACAGATCGAATCTCAGATGCTGGTTCGTAATTACAAAGGTTTTTTGAATGACTAAGATGAATTAAAATTTAGAGGTTGTGGGGAAGGGATTCCCCTGACCTCTATATTGCGTAATGGAGGGTAAAGATGAAGATCATCATGTTAGGCGCACCTGGAGCCGGAAAAGGCACACAGGCAAAAATGATAGCAGAAAAGTACGGCATTCCTCATATTTCTACAGGAGACATTTTCAGATACAACATCAAGAACGGTACAGAGCTTGGTAAAGAAGCAAAGAAGTACATGGATCAGGGTCTTCTGGTTCCCGATGAGCTGACAGTTAAGATCCTTCTTGACCGTGTTGCCAAGGATGACTGCAGGAACGGTTACGTTCTGGATGGATTTCCGAGAACCATTCCTCAGGTTGAAGTATTGGAAGAGGCACTGGCAAAGCTTGGTGACGGGATTGATTATGCCATCAATGTAGAGGTTCCCGATGAGAATATCGTCAGGAGAATGGGCGGAAGACGTGCCTGCGTAAACTGTGGAGCAACCTATCACATTGAGCACGTTCCTCCGAAGAAGGAAGGCATCTGTGATAACTGCGGAAGTGAACTGATCCTTCGTGATGATGATAAGCCGGAGACAGTAAAGAACCGTCTTTCTGTTTATCACAAGCAGACACAGCCACTGATTGATTTTTACAATGGCAAGGGCGTACTCAGAACTGTAGATGGAACGGTAGATATGAAGGATGTATTTAATGCTATCGTTGCTATTTTAGGTTAAGCTTCCTCGTTTTGTGAAGATGCAGACTGAAAACGGAGGCGTGTATGGCGATAACAATTAAATCTGCAAGAGAAATTGAGCTGATGCGGGAATCCTGCAGGCTGCTTTCGGAGGTTCATGACAGACTGAAGGAAGCGATCAGACCGGGGATCTCAACCTATGAAATCAATGCACTTGGAGAAAGGCTGATCAGAGGATATGGATGTGAACCGAATTTTCTGCATTATAACGGATATCCGGCTTCTGTTTGTGTATCTGTGAATGATGAGGTTGTTCATGGCATCCCGAAAAAGGAGCGGATCCTTGAGGAGGGCGATATTGTCAGTCTGGATGCGGGACTGATCTATAAAGGCTATCATTCCGATGCAGCAAGAACCTATCCGGTAGGAGCGGTTTCTGCAGAGGTGCAGCAGCTTATGGATGTAACAAGACAGAGCTTTTTTGAAGGAATTAAATTTGCAAGGGCAGGCTGCCACTTATATGACATTTCAAGAGCCATTGATGCCTATGTAAGCAAATTTGGATATGGGATCGTCCGTGACCTTGTCGGACACGGAATCGGAACTCATCTGCATGAAGATCCACAGATTCCTAACTTCAAACAGTGGAGAAAGGGAATTAAGCTTCAGCCGGGTATGACACTTGCTATCGAGCCTATGATCAACCTTGGAACCTATGAGGTCGGATGGCTTAATGATGACTGGACTGTGGTAACAGCAGACGGACTGCCATCGGCGCACTACGAAAATACGGTTCTAATCACAGAGGGTGATCCGGAGATACTGACACTGCCAGCCGGGTCAAAAGGCTGATGGAAGAGGTGAAGAATGACAGAGATGTTTGCAATTTCCAAAGCAGGACACGATAAAGGCCAGATGTATGTTATTTTGAAGGAAGAAGGCGAATATCTTTATCTTGTGGACGGAAAGACCAGAGGTGTGGATAATCCGAAAAAAAAGAAGAAAAAGCATGTACAGCCTGTGAAAACAGGTGCTGACGAAAAGCTTGCAGAAAAAATAAAAGACATGCGCACTATATATAATGAAGAAATCAGATTTGCGATCAAAAGCAGAACAAATAAGGAGGTAGACAATGTCTAAGTCAGATGTAATCGAAATTGAAGGAACAGTAGTAGAAAAACTCCCCAATACCATGTTTCAGGTAGAACTGGAAAACGGACATAAGGTGCTTGCCCATATCAGCGGTAAGCTGAGACAGAATTTTATCCGTATTCTTCCCGGAGATAAGGTAACACTGGAGCTTTCTCCTTATGATTTATCTAAAGGAAGAATTATTTGGAGAGATAAATAAAAAAGCTATTGTATTTATTATAAACACATGCTATAATGTAAAACGGTCTTTTTTGAAAGGAGGGTTTAACATGAAGGTTAGATCATCAGTAAAACCGATTTGCGAAAAGTGCAAAATCATCAAGAGAAAAGGACGTATCAGAGTAATCTGCGAGAATCCGAAACACAAACAGAGACAAGGATAATCCACTGCGGCAGCAGAAGGGTTCTTGTCCATTTATTATGAAAGCGGCTGCAGTGTTAGAAGACACTGATTATTCTAATAAATTGTACCAAGGAGCCTTAGGTGATTACTTGTTGATACTGGTGCGCAGTATTTCTTCTTAATATGGAAAGAGAAAGATGCATCGGAAAGATCGGAACGTCCGATTGGGCAATAGACCTGCCCCAATCAATTAGTATCAGGTATCTGTCATGAACGGATGCCGGCAGACACGAAAGCTGTGATCTGCAAAAAAGGAAAATGGAGGAAACGTAAATGGCTCGTATTGCAGGTGTTGACTTACCCAGAGAAAAACGTGTAGAGATTGGCCTTACCTATGTCTATGGAATTGGCAGAGTAAGCGCTAACAAGATTCTGGAGAAAGCAAAGGTAAATCCCGATACCCGTGTCAGAGAGCTCACTGATGATGAAGTTAAGAGAATCAGCGAAGTAATTGATGCAGAGTACATGGTAGAAGGTGATCTGAGAAGAGAAGTGGCTCTTAACATTAAGAGACTTCAGGAAATCGGATGCTACAGAGGAATCCGTCACAGAAAAGGACTTCCTGTTCGTGGTCAGAAGACAAAGACCAATGCAAGAACAAGAAAAGGTCCTAAGAGAACAGTTGCAAATAAGAAGAAGTAATTCAATTTTGAGAAAGTAGGTTAGTTTAAAATGGCAGCAAAAAAAGTTACAAAAAAAGTGACAAAGAAACGTGTCAAGAAAAACGTTGAACATGGACAGGCACATATTCAGGCTTCATTTAACAATACCATCGTTACTTTAACAGATAGCGAAGGTAATGCGCTGAGCTGGGCAAGTGCTGGTGGTCTTGGATTCAGAGGTTCAAGAAAATCTACTCCCTATGCAGCTCAGATGGCAGCAGAAACAGCAGCAAAGGCTGCTCTGATTCATGGTCTTAAGTCTGTAGATGTTATGGTTAAAGGACCTGGATCAGGACGTGAAGCCGCAATCCGTGCGCTGAATGCATGCGGAATTGAGGTAACCAGTATCAGAGACGTAACTCCTGTTCCTCATAACGGATGTCGTCCGCCTAAGCGTCGTAGAGTATAGTCTGCGACTCAGTCAGAAGTTAAATCGTAAATCAAGTTGGAAGAAGGCGTCAGGTGCGCTGTAAACAATAATTTCAGGAGGAAATTTAAAATGGCAGTAAACAGAGTCCCCGTATTAAAGAGATGCAGATCGCTTGGTCTTGAACCCGCATATCTTGGTTATGACAAGAAGTCTAACAGAACTAATGCAAGAGCAGGCAAGAAGGTAAGTGAGTACGGACTTCAGTTAAGAGAGAAGCAGAAAGCAAAGTTCATCTATGGTGTACTTGAGAAGCCTTTCAGAAACTACTATAAGAAAGCTGACAGAATGAAAGGCATGACTGGTGAAAACCTTATGGTTATGCTTGAAAGCAGACTGGACAGCGTAGTATTCAGAATGGGCTTTGCAAGAACAAGAAGAGAGGCAAGACAGATTGTTGACCATAAGCATGTACTTGTAAATGGTAAGCAGGTAAATATCCCTTCTTATCTGGTAAAGGCTGGTGACGTGATCGAGATCAGAGAAAAGTCCAAATCCTTACAGAGATACAAAGATATCCTCGAAGTAACAGCAGGAAGACTGATTCCTGAGTGGATGGATGTTGATAAGGAAGCTTTCAAAGGAACAGTTAAGAACCTTCCTACAAGAGAAATGATTGATGTTCCTGTAGACGAAATGCTTATCGTCGAATTATATTCCAAGTAAAAAGCATAAAAGGTTTCACTGGCTGCATATCCTGTGGCCGGTGGAATTTGACTTTGTTCGTAAAGGAGGGTATTGGCAGTGTTTGATTTTGAAAGACCAAATATTGAGGTGGCAGAAATCTCTGATGATAAGAAATATGGCAGATTTGTAGTAGAACCCCTTGAAAGAGGATACGGCATCACTCTTGGTAATTCACTGAGAAGAATCATGCTCTCATCACTTCCAGGTGCTGCAGTAAGCCAGGTCAAGATCGAAGGTGTACTTCATGAGTTCAGTTCTATTCCCGGTGTCAAAGAGGATGTGACTGAGATCATCATGAACATCAAGAGTCTTGCTATCAGAAATAACAGCGATACAAATGAGCCTAAGACCGCATACATCGAGTATGAAGGCGAAGGCGTTGTTAAAGCATCTGATATTCAGGCCGATCAGGATATTGAGATCTTAAATCCGGATCTCCCGATCGCTACCTTAAGCGGCAAGGACACCAAGCTTTACATGGAGCTTACCATTACCAAGGGCAGAGGCTATGTAAGTGCTGATAAGAATAAGAGTGCTGATCTTCCTATCGGTGTCATCGCTATTGATTCAATCTATACACCTGTTGAAAGAGTGAATGTGACTGTAGAGAATACCCGTGTGGGTCAGATCACAGACTTTGATAAATTAACACTGGACGTTTACACAAACGGAACACTGGTTCCCGACGAGGCAGTCAGTTTGGCTGCTAAAGTACTTAGCGAACACTTAAGCCTTTTCATCGACCTGTCTGAGAATGCCAAGACTGCGGAAGTTATGGTAGAGAAGGAAGAGGACGAAAAAGAAAAAGTATTGGAAATGAGCATCGACGAATTAGAGCTTTCAGTTCGTTCCTATAACTGCTTAAAGAGAGCTGGTATCAATACCGTTGAAGAATTAACAAACAAGACTTCTGAAGATATGATGAAGGTTCGTAATCTTGGACGTAAGTCTCTTGAAGAAGTACTTGCCAAGTTAAAGGAACTGGGTCTGCAGCTGAATCCCAGTGAGGAATAAATTTAATGAAGAAGAAATAGCTGCGCAGTGAATCCAAAGTGTATGTGCAGCATTCTCATCATGGAGCCTGTCGAAAGACAGACCGGTAACTGCATTCGGTAAGTAAGTCCAAAGAGCGTAGCCGGATGTGCCATAATGGGCAGGAAATGCCACAATGAGAAGGGAAGAAGAGTCTTCCTTGGAAAGGAGCCTTAGATGGCAAAATACAGAAAGCTCGGAAGAACATCCGATATAAGAAAAGCATTACTTAGAAGTCAGGTAACAGCCCTGATCGCTAACGGCAAGATCGTAACTACTCTTGCAAGAGCAAAAGAAGTTCAGAAGATTGCTGACGGACTGATCGCACTTGGCGCAAAAGAGAAAGATAACTTCGAAACCGTTAAAGTTACAGCAAAGGTTGCTGTAAAGGATAAAGACGGCAAGAGAGTAAAAGAAGTTGTTGATGGTAAGAAGGTTACCAAGTATGAGACCGTTGAGAAGGAAATCAAGAAGGATCTTCCTTCCAGAATGAATGCCAGAAGAAAAATGGTCAAGGTTCTCTATCCTGTAACAGAAGTTCCTTCAACAGCAGCAGGAAAGAAGAAAGCAACCAAGGAAGTTGACCTTGTTGCAAAGCTTTTCGATGAGTATGGTGTTAAGTATGCAAACCGTAACGGTGGTTATACAAGAATCGTAAAGATCGGACAGCGTAAGGGTGACGGTGCTATGGAAGTAGTACTTGAGCTTGTTTAATTAAAATTCATTTAATTAAAAGCGATTGCCTGACACATAAAATAATGGTAAACTAATCTCAGTAGAGACCTCTCTACTGAGATTTTATTTTGAGCAAAGAAAAACAAGCGGCTGCGAAGCAGACATTTGTTTTTCTGTAATTGAGCAAAGGAGCGGCTGCAGCGCCAGTTCAAATACACAGGGGGAAAGCATGGATAATTTATATCAGGCAATCAAGGGGTTATGTAAGGCAGTCATCAATCTGGTTGTGGCACTTTTAGATCTTCTGGCAGGAATTTTCAATGGGATTGCCTGCTTATTTGAAAAGCTCAGACCACGTGCATCCAGACAGTTCCATGAGATCAGAGAAAATGGAGGCTTTAAGTTTTCTACTTTCCGGAAAACTTCTGAAGAAGAAATGGAAGACAAAAAGGTATTCGGGAAAAATACAGGGAAAGGATTGGATGAAGAAAAAATCCAATCGATCCGTGAGAGACTGACCGGAAAGGTCGTAAGCAGAGATACTTATTACCAGACTTACAGTGAAGCTTCTTACAGCAGCAGGGAACATGAACTGATTGTTCTGATTGCATTTTTGTCGTTCTTAAGCATGATTCTTTTACTGGGAATGACAGGAATATCAGGTGGAAGTTGGCTTGCGCTTACTGTTGTGATCCTGCTGGCAGCTCTGACAGCCTGTGCCCGGATTCTTTTTATCAGGAAGAAAGAGCAGAATAGCAGTCTGATCCGCATGATTCTGGAAGAAGAGTTTGGTGAATATAAATCTGCAGAGCAGAAATGCAAAGCAGGTGGAGAAACAGAAGTCTTTGAGTCGGAGAGCAAAGCAGATGTAGAAACGAAAGCGGAAGTGACAGAGCTGGTGCCAGCGCCTGAAACAGTTGAAGCAGAAGCGGTGACAAAGCTGGAGAGGACAGCAGAGATAATAGCGGAACCTGTACCGGAAGCAGCGACAGAAACAGTGGAAGAATCAAAAGCGGAGATAGACTCAACAAAATAGGAAATTGCATTGACGATTTCATTCATAAGTGTTAATCTAAGAACATAAAAAGAGCGTTACCGTAAAGCAACGGTTCGTCTCAGTTATATGTTACTATTCAAAAGCAACCTATTCCTTTGGTCGAGGGCGGTTGCTTTTTTGATGACTGTCTTTTCTGCAGGTCTGAATGATACTGATCAGTGTTACAATTATACTGATAATTGTTACCACAATACCAACCTCACTCAGAAGCATCTCGATCATCAAATTATGTACCTTTCATCTTATTTCCCATTCGTATCACCCCCAGATACTGGAAGTTCTCAAAATGTAAACATTTCGGCGAAAGGCGAACCGCTACCCGTTTGAGATAACGCTCATATTTGTATCATATACCAAAGCCAGGACAGAGTAAACAAAATTAGAAGAAAAAACAAATAAAATACAAAACATATATACAGATAAGTGGACACAAGAAAAATTACTTTACTGAAAAAGAAAGAAGTAATAGAATAAATATAGTTAGATGCAACTAATCATAAACAAATGAAATAATTATAAAGGAGCTGCAATCGTATGAACCAGAATGAATTATCGGGTATATTGTGTTTGGCTCCTGTGGATTTCATGTGCCGATCTGTATGATGCTGTTTCTGTACCGAAGCCTGACAGAGGCAGGTGCAGAGAATGTGCTGGAGACGGTAGAACAGTTTGCTGATTATTTTATTGCACCGTCACTGATTCTTTTCTGGATCTTTTTCCTGATCCTGGAGGGAACACAGATTTCAGCCTTTCTGAAGGGAAAAACGCCATATCCGAAGTGGTGTTTCGTATTTTCAATCCCGGTAGGTATGCTGATCGCAAAGCTGTTCAATATCTTTGGCAATCATGCTTTTGTCAATGCGATTGACTGCGCATGGATTTCAGTAGGAAATATATGGATGTTTGCGGGGCTGCTGCTTATGATGAAAAAGGTACCGCTTACTGTGGCACCTTCTGAAAATGTTGATAATCTTTGCAGGAATTCCAGTTGCCACCCCAGGTGAAGCCGTGTTCCTTAAAAAGCTTATAGCAGAGATCGTTTTCATCGATCTTATAGGCAAAGACTTTCGAGCGGTCAGCATAGATTTCACTGCCGGCTGGGGAAATGTAAGTTTCTCCGGCTTTTCCTTTGTTAAAGACGACATAAGGATTGTAGAAGGGATTGATGTCAATGGCACAGCCAAGGGCATGCTTGCTTAAAGAGGAGGTCCCGTCTACCGGTCTGTAATTAAAGCAGGAAGTATTGTTCGCTTCCATGGAAGCCGTATCGTCACCGTTATAATCATCTATCAGGCGGACACTCTCTATCTGGTATTCATTTTTATACAGCTCATAAAAAATCTCGATCAGATCATCCGCAATCGCTTTATTGCAGATCAGCTCACCGGTCTGTACATCACCATTGAAATCATAGTACAGAATATTCATATAACGAAGATCTTCATAGGATATAGCAAGGGATGCCATTTCCTCATCAGATAAGATATTAGGAGGCGCTTCTAAAGAAAGCAGCGCTGCATCTGTTTTTGACATAGGATAGGAGATGCCGGTAATACGGTGGATAACAGGATAAGTCAGAGGCTGGTAAAAGAAGCCGGTTTCATATTCAATACTGTCAGTCACTTTTTCGGTAAGCGGAAAGGGCACAGCACTCTGAACTGCAGGATTACCTGCGGGAGCAGAATCACCGGCATCTGCTAAAACAGACGGCGAAGGGGTGCCGGGGGCTTTGGTTGCATAGGCTGTTTCCGGATTTTTTTCTGCATAATCCTGAAGGGTTTCCTTGCCGGATAGCTTGTGGGAAATCACAGAACAGGTAAGGATCAGGATACCGAGGATCACAAGGTACTTTATGGGAAGCTTTTTCATAAGTGGATACTCCTTTAAAAATCATGAATGGACGGCAGAAAACAGTCAGTTTTACTGCCGATATTCTGATGATACCTCGAAATTCCTTCTATTGCAAACAGAACTGATATCTAGTAAAATAAGGAACAGACGTGAATTGTAAACCGGATTGACGTGCGAGGTGAACAAATGGCAATTATAGAAACCAGAGATCTGGTGTTTGACTATATCAGAAGAGATGAAGAGGGAAATGTTGAGGGGATCACAACCGCTGTGGACAACGTTTCTCTTTCTGTGAAACAGGGAGATTTTATAGCAATCCTTGGTCATAATGGATCAGGAAAGTCCACGCTGGCCAAGCATTTTAATGCCATTCTGTACCCTACAGAGGGGACTGTCTTTGTAGACGGCATGGATACCCGGGATGATGAAAAGCTGTGGGATGTGAGAAGAGAGGCCGGGATGGTGTTTCAGAATCCGGACAATCAGATCATTGGACAGATTGTGGAGGAAGATGTGGGCTTTGGCCCGGAGAATCTCGGTGTGCCGACAGAAGAGATCTGGCAGCGTGTGGAAGAGAGCCTTAAAGCAGTTGGAATGTATGAGTTCCGGAAATATGCACCCGGCAAGCTTTCAGGCGGGCAGAAGCAGCGGGTTTCCATTGCTGGTGTGATCGCCATGCATCCCAAGTGCATCGTACTGGATGAGCCGACAGCCATGCTGGATCCCCTTGGAAGAAAAGAAGTGATCCGGGCAGTACGGGCACTGAATGATGTGGAAGGGATCACAATCATTCTGATCACTCATTATATGGAAGAAATTATTCATGCGGATAAAGTATTTGTTATGGATCAGGGAAAAGTTGCCCTGCAGGGAACGCCAAGGAAGATCTTCAGTCAGGTAGAAAAGCTGAAGGAGCTGCGGCTGGATGTGCCACAGGTGACTATGCTGGCACATGAGCTCAGGGAAAAGGGGCTTGATATCCCGGAGGGGATTCTTACAAAAGAAGAACTGATCGAAGCACTTCATTTATAAAGCGTGAAGTCTACACAGCGTATAGATAGTGTATTAATTATAAAGAAAGAGGAAAAGCATGGCGATAGTTTTGGATCATGTGAATCATATATATGAGGAAGGAACAAGTATTTCCTTTCAGGCGCTGACAGATATCAATCTTGTGATACCGGACGGGCAGTTTATCGGACTGATCGGGCATACCGGATCCGGAAAGTCCACGCTTGTACAGCATCTGAACGGGCTGCTTGCCCCGACTTCGGGAGCCATTTATTACAATGGTGAGGATATTAATGAAAAGGGATATTCCAGAAAGACACTGCGCAGCAAGGTCGGACTGGTATTTCAGTATCCGGAGCACCAGCTTTTTGAAACCGATGTGTTTACCGATGTCTGTTTTGGACCAAAGAACCTGGGACTTGACCGGAAAGAGGTGGAACTGAGGGCTTATACCGCACTGAAGCAGGTAGGGCTTCCGGACGAGTGCTTTTACCAGTCACCCTTTGAACTTTCCGGCGGGCAGAAAAGAAGGGCAGCCATAGCCGGTGTACTGGCCATGAAGCCGGAGGTGCTGATCCTGGATGAGCCGACAGCAGGGCTTGATCCGAAGGGAAGAGATGAGATCCTTGACCAGGTAGCGAAGCTTCGGGAAGAAACAGGGATGACAGTGATTTTGGTTTCCCACAGCATGGAGGATGTAGCCAGATATGTGGACAGGATCATTGTGATGAATAAAAGCCGTGTAATGTTTGACGATGCGCCGAAGATGGTGTTTCGGCATTATAAGGAGCTTGAGGAAGTAGGACTTGCAGCGCCGCAGATTACCTATATCATGCAGGCACTGAAAGCAAAGGGACTTCGGGTAGATACTGATATTACCGGTGTGGAAGAGGCGCGGGATGCCATTCTTGCCGCACTGCACAGGGGATAGTTATGTTAAAGGATATTACATTAGGACAATATTATCAGACAGATTCCGTGATACACAGACTGGATCCCAGAGTAAAGCTGGTGACAACGATATGCTTTATCATATCGTTGTTTGTTGTGGATAACTGGATTGGATACGTGCTTGCCGGTGTATTTCTTGTGTTAGTTATCGCTCTTTCCAAAGTGCCGCCGTCCTTTATGGTAAGGGGCATGAAGTCGATCGTATTTCTGCTTATTATGGCAGTGGTCTGCAATCTTTTCCTGACACAGGGAGAGCCGCTTGTTACCATCTGGAAGCTGACGATCACGAAGGAAGGTGTGATCCAGGCAGGGAAAATGGCGGTCAGACTGGTATTCCTGATCACAGGCTCATCGGTGATGACACTGACAACCACACCCAATCAGCTTACGGACGGTCTGGAAAAGCTGCTAAAGCCGTTAAATGCTATCCATGTACCGGTGCATGAGATCGCCATGATGATGTCAATCGCACTTCGGTTTATTCCGATCCTGATCGAGGAAACAGATAAGATTATGAAAGCCCAGATTGCCCGTGGTGCAGATTTCGAGAGTGGAAATCTGATTCAGAAGGCAAAGAATATGGTGCCGCTGTTAGTACCTCTTTTCGTATCAGCGTTCCGGAGAGCCAACGATCTGGCGACTGCTATGGAAGCCAGATGCTACCGGGGCGGGGAAAACAGAACGAAGATGAAGCCACTGATCTACCATAAGAGGGATTATCTGGCCTATATGGTGATAGCGTTATATCTTGCAATCTGCGTATTGCTTGGGAAGGTCATATTTTAAACAGAGTCAGGAAAAGGGAGCATGGTGAAAAGAGTAAAATTAATTGTGGCATATGATGGAACTGCATATTGTGGCTGGCAGCTTCAGCCAAATGGACGTACGATAGAGGGAGAGCTGAATCAGACTCTCTCAACTCTTTTACAGGAGGATATCCATGTGATCGGGGCAAGCCGGACAGATTCCGGAGTTCATGCATTATGCAATATAGCTGTTTTTGATACACAGACAAGGATACCGGCAGAAAAAATATCCTATGCGCTGAATCAGCGTCTTCCGGAAGATATCCGGATCAAAAAGTCCTGCGAAGTGGCAGCTGAATTTCATCCAAGGCACTGCAGCAGCCGGAAAACCTATGAGTACCGCATTTATCAGGATAGCTTTCCGGAGCCGGTGAGAAGACTATATACCCATTTTACTTATGTTTCGCTTGACATGGACAGGATGAGGGAAGGAGCAGTCTGGCTTATAGGAGAGCATGATTTTAAGAGCTTCTGCAGTACAGCGGCAGTGGTAGAAACAACGGTCAGAACGATCCTTTCCATAAATATAGAAAAACAGGGAAAGGAAATTGTGATTTCTGTCTGCGGTACAGGCTTTTTATATAATATGGTGCGTATCATTGTCGGTACCCTGATGGAGGTTGGAAGGGGAAGCTATCCGCCGGAGCATGTCAGGGAAATTCTTGAGGCAAAGGACAGGCAGGCAGCCGGACCGACAGCACCCGCCTGCGGCCTGACGCTGGTAAATTATACATTTGCTTCGGAGAATCAGGAATGATATATGAAGGATGCTTGCGGGGGAAAGTGCCCTGCGAATCTTTTCAGTGCGACCATCTTGAGGTAATTTCTGAAATGAATTATGATTGAACCATGAAAAGGGTGTTACCACAAATAACGGTTCGCCGTGTGGTTGTTTTCAGTTTACACCGCCCGAATGCCAAAACTGGACGGCAGCTTTTTGTTACTGCGTTTCAAGCTTTCTATATATTTGTTGTGACTTCTCACAAAGTTTTCATGGCAAAGCACCGTTCCCGATGGGTTTTCCATAGCGGGATTTTTTTATAGCGTCTTTTTTGGTTTGTTTCGGTCTTCGTGGAACGCTTTGCAAGTCCGGAAAGGCAGACACGCAATCTGTCTTTTTGTCATACCATAAAAATCAAAAAAGTTCCGATTTCATTTGGTTTATGGCACAAGCGCATGACCAATGCCTATCCCAAAATAGGTCAAGCATATCTTGATTGCCAACTAAATGACATTGGTACACAGGTAGTATTCCGTAAAGTGTTTTCAAGCAGATTATGCATGAAAATCACAAGTTTTACATGAACCCAAATCTTAACAGAAATTTTACATCGGTTATTGTATAATACACTAAAACCATCGATTCAGAATGTCATGGTCACATGTATTTAAATAATCTAATGTATCAAACAAAAGAGTAGTATCTGACACTACCAACAGAAAGGAGATTCGATTTGAAAAGAAAAGCATTATTAGTGTTAGGACTGGCAGTTGCACTGACCTGCACTAATGTAGTATCAGTGTATGCTGCTGAGGGAGAAAATTACCGTATTGAAACCTATAGCAGCAATAATAACAAAGTGGAAGCTTCAGGTAACGATCAGAAGCAAGAAAACGGTGATGTATCCGCAAGTGGAAAGGACGCAACTGCTGTAAAGACAACTGACAATGCCGAGGTCAGTGTGAATGGTAATGTTTCCGTGAATGGTGATACTACTACGGGTGTTGAGAGTAAAAACAACTCATCTGTCAATGTGAGCGGAGATGTTACGGCAGAAGGCACAGGAACCTTGGGAATAATCGCAGATGATAAAAGTAACGTCATGGTGGGTGGAACGGTCAAGGCAGACGGTTCACGAGCCGTTGGCATAAACTCAAAGGGAGAGGTTACTGCAGGAGGCGTTTTGGTAAAAGGTGCTGACAGCACGGGAGTACTTGCAACTCAAGGCGGCAAAGTTACAATCAATAATGATGTAAAAGTAGTGGAGCAAAACAGGGGAACGCTCAGCTCACCGGTAAGCGGTGTGGAAGCGGATAGCGATGGAAAAGTCACCGTAAAAGGGAATGTAGAGGTTGAGGGAATAGGTGCTATAGGGATAAAATCCACCCAGGGAGAAGTCAACGTAAACGGAAATGTCAAAGCCTCTGGGACGCCCCAAAACAACCAGAATGGAGAAACAGTTGGTATTTCAGCGAAGGGCTCTAAAGTAAGTGTTAAGGGGGATGTAATATCAGACGGAAAAGGAATGCATATTATCAAAAGTGATACCGGATTAAATTCCAATGTAGAGGTGAATGGTAGTGTTACAGGCAGCTCAGGAGTTGTAACCAATAATGGTTCAAATGTTACGGTAGGCGGAGCCATCACAGCAACAGGTGGAACGGGACTGAATATTACAATGGAAGAAACTACAGGAAGTGGGAAAATCAAGCTGGGAACACTGAACGTGACAAAAGAGGACAAGACAGGAATTCTTCTAGATGTAAAGAACAAAAACATAAATAGTATTGATGAACTTGTCAAGGCTATGCCGGAAGTTAACCTCTTTGAAATCAATGTAAAGCAAGGCAAATATTTCGACATCGATGATGGTACAACAAGTGATACTATTTCAGGAACAACTATCTCAAAGGAAAAGGCAGCAGATAGGATACTAAAAGAGAAGGTTAAATATAGTTTCAGAACAGAAAAAACATCCAATGCCAATATTTCCTTAGAGCAGAATGAAGCTACAGAGGGCACTACTGTGAAATTCTATGTAAAAGCAGTGGATGGCTATCAGGTAAAGGGAGTATCTGCGGGAAAAGCCAAGGTAATCGATAATGGAGATGGCTCTTACAGCATCATCGTACCAAGAGGCGGTGGTGTGAATATTTCAGCCATCATCGAAGCGATCATGAAAGAACAAGCCGGGGGACAAAGCACCTCGTCCAGTGAAGAATATACAGTAGCCAATGTTGTAAAGTATGCTGAAATACAGAAACAGATACAGCAGAAAATAAAAAATATGGAACGGGGTGGCAACTGTGTAGTGGAATTAGACACATATATCAGTTTTAACAGAGAAACCTTTGAAGCTTTGTCTAAAAGACCGGATGTATCCTTGACAGTTATTTATAAATGGAAAGGTGTCAAATACAAAGTAACTATTCCGGCAGGCTACAATGTACTTGATTTGCTGAATGAGGATGGCTATTGCGGATGCTTATATCTAAATGCGATATTCGGTTCGCAAGTGGTAGAGTAAGCATAAATTCATATAATATATACTCTCGGGATTTTCTTCAAACGAAGCATTCTGGCTGCATTTAGAAGACTCCGAGAGTACATTAGAAAGACCAATATGATGTGATGTCCCTATTGCAAAGAGAATTTTATCATTATAATGCTTCGAAAGGCAGATGCGCAATCTGTCTTTTTGGCATGTCTAAGCATAAAAGATAATCTCCCGTTTACTCTATATTGCAATTGGAGCGATATTTCAACAGCTTTATCCCGCAAAGGTTCATTCCTCTTTACACTAACTAAATGACATTGTCGCCCTTGTTGGTCTTTGCTATGTGTTTATATGGAAAAAGTTGTTGACACTCCGGAAACCGTGTAATATAATAATTCAGTGCGAAATTGCTTGATAATACTGTGCAAAATCTCCTTAGCACAGTATTTCAAATAGAGTACCTGACAGAGTATTTGATCGTCGAAGTGCGGCCCGGACATCCGCATGCAGATAAGAAAGTACCTGTGCATTATGTGCGCAGCACATGAACAAATTTTACGGAGGGAAAACAATGAAAACATTTATGGCAAGTCCTGCTACAATCGAAAGAAAATGGTATGTAGTAGACGCTACAAATATGACACTTGGACGCCTGGCTTCAGAAGTAGCCAAGGTTTTAAGAGGAAAGAACAAGGCAATCTTTACTCCTCACATTGATACCGGTGATTATGTGATCGTGATCAATGCATCGAAGGTTAAGGTAACAGGAAGAAAGTTAGACCAGAAGATCTACTATCATCACTCAGATTATGTTGGTGGCATGAAGGAAACCACATTAAGAGAGATGCTGGCTAAGAAGCCTGAGAAGGTAGTTGAACTCGCTGTTAAGGGTATGCTTCCCAAGGGACCTTTAGGAAGAGAAATGTATACAAAGCTCCACGTTTATGCAGGTCCTGAGCATCAGCATGCAGCTCAGAAACCCGAAGTATTAACATTTTAATCAAGGGACTGAAAGGAGAGAATAAAGATGGCTAAAGCAGCAAACAAATGCTACGGAACAGGTAGAAGAAAGAAATCAATCGCCAGAGTATATTTAGTACCTGGAAAGGGCGATATTACAATTAATAAAAGAAGTATTGATGAGTATTTTGGATTAGAGACACTGAAGGTTATCGTTCGTCAGCCTCTGACAGCTACAGAAACAGCTGACAAGTTTGATGTAATCGTTAACGTTCGTGGTGGTGGATATACAGGACAGGCCGGAGCAATCAGACACGGTATTGCAAGAGCATTACTTCAGGCTGATGCAGACTTCAGACCGGTTCTCAAGAAGGCTGGCTACTTAACAAGAGATCCTCGTATGAAAGAAAGAAAGAAATACGGTCTCAAAGCAGCTCGTCGCGCTCCGCAGTTCAGCAAGAGATAATCTACAGCTTAATAATGCTAAAAAAGCCCGGGAATACGCCATTTTCCGGGCTTTTTCTATGCCTAAAATCACCTGATTCCGATGGTGAAATTTGAGGAAATTTGACTTCAAATTAGCCCCATATCCTTGACAGATTTTCGGTAAAAATCCGACTGAAACGGAATGAAAAACAGTGTCAGATTCGTTTGATGAGTTCTGACGAATTTTGCAAAAAAATAATATCAGGTATCCTGTTACATAGAGCCTTGGCTCATTCTTTGAAAACGAGAATGGGTCGAGGCTCTATTTTTTTCGCCCGAAATCCGGCGAGACAAATTTGAGCAGGAGGTAACAGGTATGACGGATTTCAATCAGAAGGCCCATGACACCGATGTGGGCAGTCATGGCGGACAGTCGAGGCAGATGATGGAGGTGTTTGAGATCCAAGAGTTTGGTTCGATCCGGTTGTTACAGGAGGCAGGCAAGACCTTCTTCTGTGCAAGCGACGTGGCGAAGGCGTTGGGGTATGTGAATCCCTACGCCGCAGTGAAACGCCATTGCAGAGGCCCCCTAACGAAACGCGAGGGGGTCGTTCAGAAGGTGAATCAGTATGGGGATGCTGGAGAGCAGGTCGTTGAAATCTCCTTTATCACAGAAGGCGATGTTTACCGGCTGATCGTTCACAGCAAGCTGCCATCGGCAGAACGGTTTGAACACTGGGTGTTTGATGAAGTTCTCCCGTCCATCCGCAAGCATGGTGTGTATATGAGCGATTCCATTTTGGATCAGGTGATTCAGCATCCGGAGGTCATCTACACCCTGACGCAGGAACTTGTAGCCGAGAGGGAGCAGCTTGAGGGAATACGCAAACAGCTGGATGCGGCACAGCCCAAGGCAGACTACTTCGACACCTTTGTGAACTCGGAGGATTGTACCTGCATCCGGAATTTCTGTAAGGAAATCGGAATCCCGGATAAGACGGCAGTGGCTCTCCTACTGGATCACCGCTATCTGTACCGCAGTCCAAGCGGCTGGCTGATGCCTTTTGCAGACAAATCTGCAAGGGGCTATTTTATTGTCCGGGATTGCTACGGCAGAAGCGGAAAGCTGGTGCAGCAGACGAGAGTGACCTGCAAGGGAAAGAATCATCTCTTCAAGTTGTTTAAGAAATGGGGTGTGATCGAATGACGCTTTTTACAGAGGGACGACTTCAGGCGTTTGAACGCATGATGCAGGATACTGGTAAATACCATCGCCGGGAGGACAGCGAAGATCGTCCGCGCAAATGTCCGAAGAAAAAAGCGGAGCCTGCGAAAAAGGATGGTGAGCACCATGCCGGTATTCAGGGTTGAGAAAAACAGCAATTACACAACGATGTGCAATTACCACCTGCGGGATCAGGGTCTCAGCCTGAAAGGAAAAGGACTTCTCTCCATGCTACGGGCATTTGCGCAAAGCCTATCTTGAGGGCTACCGCCCCGACCTCTACACCGGCTTATCGTTAGTGAACAGCTCTATGAGCATTGCACAGAGATTGAAGCCGCCGCCAGAAGCCGTCTTGACATTATCATTCCTCAACTTGCCGCAAACGCGGGTGCGACAGAAGCTCTCAAAGCCCAAGACCCTATAAAATGGGTGGGATTGATGAACGCCTGCAAGGCACAAGCAGAGGAAATTGTGAAGTTTGAGCTGATTTATAATTGAGGAGGTACAGCATGGATAATGGCTACATTGTGCGGTTTATCCGCAAGGACGAAAAAGCTGATGAGGAATATTATTATCTCGCATATGGTGATGCGCTTAGCCACTTAGCTTTATTCAAGAATGATGATTCTGGACTATATAAAAGAATTGAAATCGTAGACAGCCGCTCACTACGCTTACCATATGTTGTCCTCGATTTTCAGGACATGAATTGTTCGGCGTAAATTAACAAATAGGCACTTGTAGTTATACACGATAGCGTGTATAATTAGAAAAGAAATTGTCGAGGTGATTCTATGATTATCGCACTTACAGAATATGCGAGATTGCACAATAGAAGTGGAGACACTCTCCGCCGTCTTGCGGAAAACGGCTCACTTAAAACTGCTCAAAAAATCGGAAGAAATTGGACAGTTGATAGCGAAGAAGAGTATCCGTCAAAAAGAAAAGCGAAGTCAAAACCCATTACTGTTGTTTCCTTGTTTTCCGGTTGTGGTGGAATGGATTTAGGACTTATCGGTGGCTTTGATTTTCTGGGAAAGCACTATGCTAAAACAGGGTTTGATATAATCTGGGCAAACGAAATCAATCCCGCTGCTTGCAAAACATATCGGGAAAACTTTGGCGATTATATCGTTGAAGGAGACATTGGAGAACAGATTAAGAATCTTCCATCAACAGCCGATATTGTCGTCGGTGGATTTCCTTGTCAAGACATTTCAATCAACGGGAAAATGCTTGGCGTAAATGGAAAGCGGAGTAGCTTATATACCTACATTGTAGAAGCTGTAAACAAAATAAAGCCCAAAGTGTTCATTGCCGAAAATGTTGGAGGTCTATTGCTCAAGCAGAATGAGTATTCTCTGAACAAAATCCTTGAGGATTTTAATTCTCTTGGGTACAACCTAAGCTACCAGTTATACCACGCCGAGGATTATGGTGTGCCGCAAACGAGAGAACGAGTGATTTTCGTTGGGACAAAAAAGGGACTGCCTAATTTTGTCCCTCCAAAACCGAGTGTTTTTGCGCCTATCACAGCCTACGAAGCCTTGCATGATCTGGAAGAACATCCGCAGGATAAGACATTTTCTCATATATGGAGCAATGCAAAAGTAAGCGGTGAGCAGGGCAATCGTCGTTTACTTGCTGACCGTCCCGGTTATACCATGCGGGCAGAATGTCATGGAAACATTCAATTCCATTATGCACTTCCCAGAAGAATTTCTATGAGAGAGGCAGCTCGTATCCAATCTTTCCCTGATTCATTTTCTTTCCCTTGCGGATTGCGCGAAACGGAACGGCAAATAGGGAATGCTGTTCCGCCGGTGCTTGCGTGGCATATTGCTAACTCTGTCAAAAATGTAATCGAAGGGAATAAGAATAAAGTATGACGAAAAACGAATTTGAAGAAATCCTAAATAAATGTTGTACGCAGCTAACAGAAGAAGCCAGAACTACAGGGTTTAAGACATCTGCTCAATTTGAAACTCGTGTGCGTGAGGTTTTGAGTGTAATCACAAAGGACGATGAAACTTTTCAAATCGACTTTAACCCGCACCCGCAGGCTTTTCCTGATATTGCAATGGGCGAATATGGCGTTGAAGTAAAGTTCACCATGAACGACACTTGGCGGAGTATTGCAAATAGCGTTCTTGAAACACAACGCATTGATGAAGTCAAGCATATTTATGTTGTCTTTGGAAAAATGGGCGGTGTTCCAGAGGTTCGTTGGGGTGAATATGAGCAAAGCGTCATCCATGTCAGAACATCACACGTCCCTCGTTTTGAAATTGAACTTCCGTCTGAAAAAACAGAAGTGAAAGAATCCTTGTTTGAGCAGATGGGCATTCGCTATGATGATTTTAGAAAGCTCGATATGCAGGACAAGATGAAGTATATCCGCGCTTACGCACGAAAGATTCATCCCGATGGGCGCTTGTGGTGGGTTGAAGATAAAGAAGATTCAGATGAACATACGACGCCCGTTCAGGCTCGTCTCTATACAAACCTCACAACGGACGAAAAGACACGTCTAAGAGCCGAAGCCGCATTGCTTTGCCCAAGTATTGTTAAGTCAGGGCGGTCGCGGAACAAGTATGACGATATGGTTCTCTATCTGCTGACCTATCATGGCGTACTGTGCCATCAGGCAAGAGATTTGTTTTCTGCTGGAAGTGTTGCCAATCCTAAAAATGATGATGAGGGTGGCATCTATATTGAGCGAGCATTGAAGCTTATTGAGAGTGAAATGAAAGCAGCAGCTCTCCGTATGGACGATGCTTTGTTCGTTGAATATTGGGGTGAGAGTATCCCGCCAGAAAAGAGAATCAAACGATGGCTTGAAAAAGCAGACGAACTTGCAACGGAGTGGGTTCCCTCAAAGAGTCTATTCCTTGAGTAATTCAAAACCCTTTAGGAACTAAAGGGCGCACTTCTATACTCTCTGTCGAGAGTAGTGCGTCCTGCGGAGCTTCATTCCCGGTCAGCAGAAGAAAACTGCCCGACCGAGAATGTTTCGTCACTTCGTTCCGTCAAGGGAGCTACACTCCCTTGCACCGCTTATGCGGTTATCCCCTGTGTACTTGCCGTCCACAGACGGTTTTGAGAACCGTCCGCCGCCAGCAAGTTGCAAAAAAAGTATGATGGAGGTACTCAATTTGAAAAGAGCTGCAAAAATAGTTTTGATAGGAGTCTGCTTTGGCTTGATTTTGTTATTCCTTAAAATTATTTTTAGGATTGATGATGCAGCTTTTATGCATGGTTATTGGATTGCAGCGGTTGCCATTGTATTAGGCGCTGTGTTAATCAATGTATGTTACAATCTAATTTATTTTAACAAAGTCAAGAAAATTGCAAAGTTGCTGAGTGAAGAAAAGCCACAGGAATACATTGACGGTATAGAAAATTTGCTAAAAACTGCAAAAGGGAAAACATTAAGAAATATCTTAGAATTAAATTTGGCTGCTGGATACATCGAGGTAAAACAATTTGATATAGCAATTCCTATGCTGGAAAAATTGTCCCATGAGAGGCTGAGCGGTTCTTCTGTTAATGTAGTTCATAAAATCAACCTTTGCTTGAGCTATTTTGAAACTGCCCAGTATGAAAAAGCAATTACAGTATACAACGAAAACCAAGGACTTTTTCAACAATATAGACATCACAAAATCTACGGCGGAAACATAGCCATACTTGATATAATAGCAGCAATTATAAATGAGCAATATAATCAGGCAGAAGAATTGCTGGATACGGCAAAGAAAATGTATGATGATCCTCGATTGCAAAAATCGTTTCGAGAAATTCTTGATATATTAAATAAAGCAAAGGCGGGAAATCACTAATATCTTTAACTCAATACGGAAAATTAGACCGTTGACTGGTCGCACTATGCGAAAAGTTGACGGTCTTTTTTTATCCCTAAAATCAAAAAAGGAGGTCAATCACAATGACAAAACCGAAAACCCTCGACCAGCTTCGAGCCGAAAAGGAGCAAGCCGAGACGCAGCTTGCACAGGAACAGCACAAGCTGGAG